>Ga0307515_10022017_pt1 | contig 11259 bp, 15 predicted proteins | sample 17_EM_MG_FD_194513 | JGI IMG/M metagenome (GOLD analysis project Ga0307515, IMG submission 194513) | Populus trichocarpa ectomycorrhiza microbial communities from riparian zone in the Pacific Northwest, United States - 17_EM | ecosystem: Host-associated > Plants > Roots > Unclassified | place... | reverse complement strand
ACGTTCCGCCCGCAAAGCCTTGCATATGCTCATGTACCACATATATGTATATGATTCTCCTCCATCACTTCGGGAACCACCATTGTATTCCGAGGTTCGTCGACCTCGGAAACCGGAGCTTCCGCTTTCAGGCGCTCCGCGTAGGCGCCACCGAACAGCGAGAAATAAAGTAAAATAAATAAATAAAGGATTTTACTTCTCCTGTTTGGTCCCTGGTGCGACCAAATTAAACTCGATTTTTCTGATCGAATGGAACGCGTGCCCCAGACCTCCTGCGCAAGGCCTGGGCTTTCTAGACTTGAAGACATGTTTCTGAGCTTCCATAAGGGCACGGTGGGTTGTGTTCTTTGACAGCGATCTAACCCGGAACAGGATTGCGGGAAGACGGGAGTCCAACCTCGTCTTAGCCTGGTGCAGAAGATCCAATCAAATGAACAAGAGACCAAAGAGAAGTGACGTTTCTGAGAACACCTTACCCCATTGTCTAAAACGCTGCACAACTTCTAGATCTCAGTCCCGGACGCGAACGCCACGCCCTGGATTTACGATATGGCGTTGGTAAAATTTGTCAAATAGGTGACGACCAAGGGAAGACCCCACAACGTGCGACAATCCGATCGTGCTGCGTGCCATCCCTTGCCGCCAACGTCACAGTCACTAGTATGGATCCCTACATTCTTGCACTCCGCGTGTACGAGCTAGCAAGTATTTTCGCCTATTGTTGTGCCCTATCTTTTGCGCTTGTTCGGCACCGGTAGTGGGTTGGTTGTAGATTGCCGCCCTTGCTTGCTCGGATGCGCCATAATCGCCATCTCCAGGTACGTGACAGCGACTGAATCGTATGATCCACGGTTTGCGTGGCCGCCGGGGTGTACTGTATATCGGGGATGTTGAAGAGCGATGGATCCATTGACGCCTTTGAATAATAGAGTTGGTTTCCGGGTTATTACGAGCTACCGTCGGGAAAACCGATGCTCGTTCATTGGATACCGATGAATCCAGGCCAGTCCTCGGGAACATCGCTGGGAAGAAATCTTGGAAGGTAGCCTGGATTGAATGGTCGAACGTACCCGACACAGCGCTGAACGCGAACGCGCGTGAACCACCGCACCCACGCGTCCATCACCGCACGTTGGGGGTTCACACAATTTGACAGGAGATTTAGAAAGCCCGGTCGGTTGACGGCGGACATGGAAGAGATGATGAGTAGATACCTGGGATGAACACGAACGGTGGAGCATCGGCGCAAAAAAACCTGTCGTAATCATGAACCACCGGCATCGGGTTTGCCAAAAACCGACGGACCACAAGCACCAAGCATGGGCTAATGGGCGCAGCAACGACAGATGACATGACAGTTTACCACCCCAGACTCCCAGAATACAATCCTCGAACGACCAGGCGAGTTTCACGGATGCTTTAGCCGGAGCATGGGAGACCAAGGTGATTGCACTACCACAAGGCCAGGAACGTACTGTCACCCTCCCAGTCAAGAGCCAGTAGGAACAGTGGACCCTGAGGCGGACCCTTTCCCATGATTTGCGAGCTGATCATCAACGTTCGACGCCCAGATGTCAGTTTCTGCAGCCACTTCCCCGAATATTGTGACCTCCCAGACGCAAGCGCACCGGCGAACGTGACCCACAGATCCACAAAGGTATGCTCCCTGATGATACTTACCGTCCCCCAAAGTTGTGGGTGGTGGCTCTCATCTCGAGTGGATCGCGGAGCTGATCGGAGTCTGAAAACCACGACAACGTCTGCGTTGGACAGCTAGCATCCGTCAAATCCCACCACACATCCTTGAAAACCCAAACCCTTTCCCTTCCGACCAACCAACCATGGCGCAGACTTTCATTGGGTCAGTACTCCCTCCAAAATCCTCCCTCCTTCGCCGGAAAAAAATCCACACAAAATCATCAAATCTGCAACGGTGCATGGAGAGATTGACGCAATTCTTCTTCGACCCCTTCGTTTTGCAGGAAACCAATCTCTTTGATCTCCCATTCTGATGTACGATATCGGGGCATTCTTGCGGGAATTGACCCCCACGCGTCGACGATCCAGTTGTCCAATGGTGAGTTCCTTTCGTCTTTGCCCGGATTCAAATGGCGTCTCTCGTCCGCCTCAGTCGTTCCGAAGCTGAGCTTTTCTCGTCTCAAGTGTATTCTATGGGAACGGAGACGCGACGGTACGCCCATGGCCTAATCCATCGACTGGGCTGACACCTCCCTTCACCATTTGCGAAACAGGCCACCAGAACAGTACATCCCACCCATCCAAGAACCATACCAGTATATCATATTCCGAGCCTCCGAAGTGAAGGATCTCTCCGTGGACGAGGCTGTTCAAGCTCCACCTCGACGAGCTCACGAAGATCCCGCAATCTTAGCCGTAAGCCTTGCTTTTTCAATCCAATTTGCCCTCGCTTTATTGGAACCCATTTTTCTTGATGAAAACAATGACGGATGTAAACGAGTAAACCTCGTGTTATCCGAGAGCGCAAAAAAAAATCGTGTGGATTCTCCGTTGCCTTCCTACTGAACTTCTTTCACCCCCACCCCGCTTTCTCGATCAAGAAGATCGTCGATGCTGACTATGGTTCATTTGGGTTTCTCAGGCTTCGGCTCCGGTGCAACCGCAGCAGTACGGTGGATACGGCGTCCCTGGTCCCCAGAACGGTCAAATCCCTCCACAACAACAACAGCAATTCCCTCCCCGACAACAGCAGCCCGTTCCACAACAACAAGGTCAACAACCTGCAAACAATCCAAACCAACAAGGCGGCGGAAACAATCGTCGAAACGGCTCTGTCAACTCCGCGAGACAGTCTATGGAGACTGTTGAACGCGCTCTGGGAGATCTCAGGACTGATCAACAGCAGGGGGGACGCGGGGGCAGACGGAACAGGGATATCAAGGCGGGAGATCTCAGAGTCCCCACTACGGATTTCGACTTTCAATCTTCCAATGCGAGGTTCGATAAAACCTCGGTGGGTCCTGTCAAGCAGATCAAAGAGAAGGAGAAGGATGGGGATGACGGCGCCCAAGGTGAGGGATCCGAAGACGGCGAGGTGAAGGAGAAGGAAGAGGATGTGGCGTATAACCCCAAGCTGTCCTTCTTTGATTCCCTCTCCACCTCGGCCGCTGGACTGGCTCAGGGTGGCGGGCAGGGCGGAGGACGGGGACGTGGAAGAGGTGGAAGGAGCAGGAGAGAGGAAGAGAGGGAGAAGAACGTTGCTACGTTTGGTGAACCTGGTGGTATCGGTTTGATGGGTCCAGGTGCTTACGTTGGGGGATACGGACGACGAGGGGGCGGAGGTCGTGGAAGGTCGCGGGGAGGTGCCTCTCGTTGATCATTTTTTTGGACTGGGGGAGGATACATTTACGTGTCATTCCAACGTTTACCTGTATCGTCGTCGTTCCCATTTCCGGTTGCCAAGCAGCTCAACTCATCTTTTCATCTTTATTGTCTTGTTCGGTCTGTTCGCTTTGCATGTATCGAGTATATGTGTGGTCATCCCTCACACGGACACCTCGCCTAGGTGATAGAGAGGGCTGTCTATTCTCCCGAACGGATAAGGGATCCTACTTCTCATGCGCCTTATTGATCCTGCAACCCGAAAATCTGCCACAACAACCTAACCTGCCCAAATGGCCTCTCGCTGCCAAGCAAAGTCGCAGCAGCCTCATACCTATTGCTCGGCTTCTTGACCTCCTCACACAACCGCTGATACGAATTCGCCAACCTCTCCAAAGCGGCATGGTGTACCCGATTGTTGAGCGATTGCATCGTGAGTCGAGCGAGGCGCGGAGAGTGTACGATCCCGATGTCCGAGAGCCATACGGAGAATTGGTGTAAAGCTATTTGGAGAGTTTCGGGTTCCGTGGCGGGGATTCTGGACATGGGTTCCTGTGAGGTGTGATCGAAACATATGGTGAAGACTTCGTATAGCCCCGCGTCTTGTGCGAGATTTTGGTACTGGAGATATCACCTGTTAGTTGTGCGAGACCCTCGCGGTGGATGTGGGAGGGAAACATACGTGGTCGTTGACGAGATCTTCCACCTTTTCATCGATCAAATTATCGATCACCCCCTGCTTCTCCTTTGTGAACCCGTACGGCTCTATCACGCTCTACCGGGGGAGTTATATCACTTTCCCATGAGAGCGAAAATGACAACAAAGCCTACCTTGACGTATGTCAAACAATTCAACACGAAAACTCGATAATCCCACTTCTGCCTCTGCTTGTGTTTCTCCTCCGAGGCGGTCAAGCACATTCCGATGGCGGGATCGACCATGGAATCTATGATCTGTTTCGCTCCCGAGGCTTGTTGCTCGGGGGTTTCGTCATCTAGGAGGGAAGACTCGTAGACAACCATGACTTCTCGTAAGACTTGGCCGTGGTCCTGGATCGGGAGTGGCGGTGTTACTCCGAGGTCGTCGAGGTCCTGGTGACTCGAATCAGCTCGAACCCTTGAGCGGGGAACAAGAGCAGTGACTCACGAGCGTGACCCCAAGCAATGCCTTCCCGTGCGCTGCGGTAGAGTCGAAAAAGGTCTTGTAAGCAACTTCGGTGATTCTGAGGATGCGTCGTCAGCGTAGCTTCGGCCAATCCCCAACTCGACAACACTGACTCGTGAAGGGTTTGCGACAGCAGTGCGTCCTCCCCAATCGTTCTCTGCATCGTGAGCGTGTAAAATTGCAACAGGTTTGCAATCTTGAATGACACGATGCTGCTCTCCTGGGACCTGATCGTCTGTTGAACCCTGACTCTGAGCGGGACCGAGACCTTGCCCATAGTGGCATCCATCAACTCTTGTATCCATTCCTCTTCCTCGTTCTTCCCAAACGTCCTCACGCTCCCAACCATGCGCATGTCGGATTTTACGTCGAAAAGGCCTTCTAGGAATTCACGCTCAGCGGCGATGGTTTGGTGAATCCACGCGAGCATATCCCCGACGTATCGCATAGGATCATGGGCGTGTAACTCGATTGGCCGGGGTAGTCCACCAGGGCCTCCACGAGTGAGGGCGTTCGTGAATGCGTTTAGGAGAACCGTTTGTCGACTTTGTGAAAGGAAGGCTAGGGCTTCACTGAACGTAGGCGATAAGCACGAAGAATGGTTCCCTTCTAGTGAAGAGAGGAATACCTGAGAAGTTCCTGCCGTTGACGAAGCCGCGTGATTGCCTCACGCATCGTAGGACTGACTTCCACTTGAACATCACGACCCATCTGGCGAAACTCGAACGAGCACCAACGGAAGATCTTTTCGTATGCTTGCTCGAGGTTTGAAGAAGTCGAGGACATGACGTCCAAGCCGACTTGGGTGGGTCCATCCTCGCCAGCCATCAGCACCTGACAATCTTGTCGGATCCTTTCGGTTTTTTCCATGGTATCGAAGAAGCGGCGGCCCACTTGGACATCTCGTGATGTCAGGATTTCGGTCTCTTCGTCCGTTAGAGTGAATCTTGACAAGAACAGTGTAACGATCGACTGTTTCACAGTGATGTCCTGGCTAGATGGTGGGCGATCAGGAACGATAGGTGTTACAATGTCAATGTCACGGACTGTTCTTGTCTGAGGCTGCCCGCACGCTCGAGTAAGGCTTTGCACGACTCGTTAGTCTCCTCGAGGTGACTTTCGGCATCATCACAATGCATTCTCATCGTAGTGACGTGTTCCTGCAGTACATCTAGTTGCTATCTAAGTCATTAGGTATCGCAATCGAACGCAGGCCAGCAAAACGCACTTGGTCCACTTCTCCAAAGGCTTTGAGGAATTTGTGGCTGGCCTCTGTGAGCTTGTTCTCTACATCGCGACGTAGGTGTTTTCGTGCGCGTGCTGCGGTATCGCCTGGGACATTTGCAGAGCCGAGAAACGTGTCCGCAAAGGTGTTTTGCGTGGCATTTGTATCCTGCTCCTCGTCTTCGTCCGAATCGGAGTCGATGCTGGGCTTGACATGTTTCCGAGATATTGGATGTGCAGCTGAGGATGGTCCATAGAGCTCAGAAACGGTTTTCAAGGCCTGGCGTGTGCCCTCGTCGTCAAAGTTCGTGCCCAGAATTTTATACAGCCTGAGCGCGACTGGGTTACGCGACGATGGCGCCGCTGACTGTGGTGAGGGCGAGGCCGTAGCCATTGTTATTGGTGAAGTCAAATCTGGTGATCGGACCGGCAGATGATGGGTTTCGGCAATCCATGGTTCTAGACATGCAGTCATTGACCAAAGAGATCATCGATACCGGCCACACTTTTTGTTCCTCTCTCTCTCCTTCTCGACCTCATGGAAATCCAGATCCGCCACATCCCGGAAACGGCTGACAAGTGGGAAGTCGTCCGGGCTATTAGTTCCGTCGTACACCACCCTTCCTTCACTCAGGGAATGCGAGATGACAACATCCAACTCGTCAAAGGCAACATGCCACTCGAGTGTATGAACTTTGATGTTGACCTCGACATGTGCCTGAATAGGGGTCTGAGGAACAGGACGACTGGGACCCTCTTGCTGTGTCATTGGAAAATTGGTGACTTGTTCCTTGAACGCGCCACTACCGACCTGCCCGCGAGGGTGCAGGGAAAGAAGCTCAAGTTTCATAGAAAGAACCGCGAAATGTCCAAGGATCAGGCTAGGAAGGTGGACGTGCTAGAGAAGACTCGGTTCATTGACCCAGGGATGCAAGAGAAACGTGACACAATCAAGACTCACCTTCGTGACGGTTTCACTACCGTCCGCGCCCTACACCTCGGATTTGTCTTCAGAGAGGGAAAGACCAAGATTTACTCGAGCGAGTTCAAAGTCCAAAGGTACGGTCGCTTGTGGATCGATTACGAGCAGAAGTTATTTCGAATCTTGGTAAGTGTCCCGCAACCTTCGCCACTCTCCCGTGCTAAACGATCCACTTAGCTCGGTGAGCCTGAGACAGACGAAGACTTCTGGTGCATTGTCATCACCTTCGACAACCTCAAGGGACTTGGATTGGGCGATGACCACGGGAATCCATGTGTGTACACAGCGCTATCCCTACGAACCAGCCCTTGACCCCGGACTTCAGATGTGGCGTTCGGTTTACATGCGCCTCCCCTCTTCCAGAGCGAACACTACAACCGTGATCCTCTCCAGAAAAAATACCGCGTACGCCTCAGTTCTTTAACTCCTGCCCACGCCCGCGTGGCGCCATACGTTCACCAAGTCATCTTCTACCTCCACGAACACGAAGCCGGTCTCAAGATCAGGGATCTCTGCCAGTGGGCCGGCCTCGCACGTCCTGCAAAGATGGAAATCGAAATACAATCTCGCAACCTCTTCGCACAATCCCAAATCGACCGCCTGGCGAAACTCCTCGGCAGGACCGATTGGAAGGTCGCATTTCAATTCGAGTGCCTACTTCGGAACAATCTCTTGGACGTTTCCGATGTCGTTTACATTCACACGAATCGGTTGGCGCCTTTGTACAAAAGGTTTGAAAAGGACGAGGAATGTACAGATCCGGACCATTCCGTCGCCCAGATGTTGAAGTACCTCGTCGAGCAACTGCAAAATCGACCACAGGATGAATCGGTGTCCCAGTGTATCGATAGGGTCATGATGGCCCCGAAAAGCACATCTTTTGATCCTGTCGCAGCGAAGATGGCTTCTGGTGGAACGTTCCTGTGTCACCACGTTACCTTCACGCCGACGAGGATGATGCTCGAAGGACCGTACATCACTCAGTCCAACCGTGTTATTCGTCAGTTCCATGGGTTCGAACACTACTTCGTCCGGGTGGACTTCAGAGACGAGAACCGGACACAACTCAGATGGTCTCCTGACGTTGACAGGAATCCCATCCTGGAGGAACGGGTTGGGAATGTCTTGAAGGTCCGTCACCTATTCCTGGCATTTAATATGAGATTTTGGCTGAGGTTCTCGTAGCGAGGGTTCAAGCTCGCCGGACGCCATCTCGAATTTTTGGCGTATTCTTCATCCGCATTGAGGCAGCATGCAGTTTGGTTTATGATCCCCTTTGAACGAGACGGAAGGCTGGTAACCGCGAAGGACGTCAGAGAGTCTCTCGGAGATTTCAGCCAGGACGAGACAAAGCCCGCTAAGATGGCTGCGCGTATGGCCCGTAAGCACGCCTTACTCTATAAGTGATTTAATTGTTGATCTCATCCTGGCTCCCCCGTCGCAGAGGCGTTCACTGCGACTAACCCTAGTGTTACCTTGGTACGAGGCGAGTGGGAAGACATGGAAGATCTAGGAAAAAAACCACACCTTTTCACGGACGGTGTGGGGACCATATCCAAAGAACTTGGGTCGAGGATTTGGGAGGCTTTGTGCAAGGAGCGACAGAATAGATCAAACTCAATTGAACCTTCCGCATACCAGATTCGGTTTTTGGGGTGTGTAGGTTTGATTCTGCGTCTCTCCAAATCTGAATAAATCCCACTCTAGGTACAAGGGGGTTGTCGCCATTGACGAACAACTTGAAGGCATCAAAATGCGTTTGCGACCCTCCATGAAGAAATTTGAGGTTCCAAATGTCGAGAGTGCGGAAATCGAGATCGTACAACCTTTCGGTTATCCCATCAACGCTTACCTCAACAGGTGCTTACTCTACGCTGACTTTCACCATGGAAACGCCTGACGTTTGTTCTTCAGACAAATAATCGTCATACTCGAGGACAGGAAGGTTCCCGCAGATGTGTTTCTCAAGATTCAAGACGATGCCCTCGCAGCTGTCTCCGGCGCACGGGAGTCTATCGCCACCGCCTGTGGATTCCTACGCGATCATGGGCTCGGCTGGGGATTCAGTCTGCGCTTCGTTTTCGAACAACTTGGGAAACTGGGGCTTGACCTCATGAAGCGACCCGAGATCGCTCGAATTGATGACGACCCAAGTGATGTCTACGATCCTGAGAGGAGGGTGCTGAAGAACAACTTCCTGCTGAGCACCCTGAAGTTCGCGGAGTTCCATGTTTTGAGGGACATTAAACACCGAGCGAGGATACCTGTCAAGGATAGTTATGTCGTCGTGGGTGTCGCAGATGAAGCCCCAGAGTATAGGAATAGGAGGATCAATAAGATAAACGGGCAGAAAATCTACTATTTGACCTCCACAGACGTGTTCGGTGCGTATTAAAGTCTTGGGTGAAGTAAACGTTGCGGTTGATGGTGTTCTTCAGTTTGTATACAAGGGCGGGATGACCCCGAGCCAAGATATCTCACAGGGCCATGTTTGGTTTCCAGGAACCCCGTGGTGCATCCTGGTGATGGTAAATACCACTTACCTTGACAGGTACTTTCACTCCATTCGCTAAACTACAACATAAAGTCCAACAGGTGAACGCAATTGGACCACCCCCTGAAGGGTCTTTATTCGGACATCTCAAGAATGTCGTCGTATTCTCCTCGCTGGGTACCACCATTTCTTCTCGTTGCTGGCGATATATCTAATGACGCTACTGAAGGCGAACGTTCGCTACCTTCTATGCTCGCTGGTGGGGACCTTGACGGGGACATTTATGCTGTAATGCAATATCAACCCCTGTTACAGGTGATCACTTGGACTCCGGCTGAGTAAGTTTTTCGTGCTGTAGCCCTTACCTGATGCTGAAGGTGATACAACGCAAACGTAGGTACCCGGATGTAAATGTTCTAGACCTGAAGCGCAGATGCACGATCGAGGATGTCTGTGACTTCGTTGTCAAGTATATCGATTCGGACATTCTAGGCTTACTCGCCGATCGTCATCTTACGATTGCAGGTACGTATCACTTCCCAAAAAAATTATCAACGATTCCTCATGACTTGATGTAGATCAATCGGCGGTCGGTACACATATGATGATACATGAGATATGGGGATCTGATATTTTGGAGACAGTACGGTACCCTGGATCCAGCTTGCGAGACATTGGCAGAACTATGTTCGAAGGCAGTTGACTTCAGCAAGAACGGAGGTATGTGTAGACATCACCTTGAAGTTTATAGCCCTCTGAGGACGCTTGCTTGAAGTCCCAGTACCCATCGACAAATGTCCTAGGCCTCCGATCCCTTACAAACCGGACTGGCACGCGGCGGAAGTCTTGGCACCTCGAGAAGTGGACTACTACGAATCCCCCCGTGCGCTCGGCCAGCTCTACCGAGCCGTGACTCTCAAGTCTCCTCCAGAGAGAGCGACGGAGGAGCCTATAGATCCTCAGGATGACAACATCACCTTTGCGTTGCGGTCGAAAGTGCTGGAAGTGATTCCTGACCTCCGCGCGGTTGAACAACTCGATGAAGAGAACGACGGCGTCGTCAGGGTATTTGAACATTACCAGGACGAGTTATCGTACATCTGCTCGACGCATGTGATCACGAACCAGCCTGGTGCGAGATTGGCTGAAGAGGAAATCGTAACTGGAACGATAGTTGCAAAGGCAAGTCCTCCCGCGCCCGACCATTTTCAGCGTCTGATTGGGCCTTCGCAGTCCACTGAAGGGAAGTGGAGGAGCGAACGGGTATACCGGATGCAACTCAACTCGTCTGCTCTTGTTCACGAAACTCGGCGTCGGTTGACGTCAGGGTGGAAACGTTCAGAAAATATCGGGACGATTGACGCCATCAAGAAGGCCTGGAGAGCGTGGTTGTTCAGTATCAGGAATCGGATGCAGTTCGCTGCTAACACGTTTGGGTTGATTGCGCTGGCCATTGTCTTCGAAGGGTTGAACGACCTCGCTTCGGCCGAGTCCGCAGCAGAGCCCGTAGAGTAACACTAGTCCCCACACACTACCCCGGATTTTTTGTACATACAGCCTTAGGTTTTTTCGGATAGGATGGAAATTTACGGATCTGCGAGTCTCACGAGTATTGACAGCCGACGAGTCTGCCTGCGGCGCCTATATCTGATCTTCGTACTCTTTCGCCCTCCAGTGTTGCTTGTAGGGCTCAGCTACATCACATAAATAGTAGGTTCGTTCCAAACCCGGCGATTTGCAATCGCCCTCTCGGAATAGGTATCCTCCGGGGAGCGTGAGGTGGATCAGGCTCCGCCGATCCGGGCTTGCGCCGAGACTACATAAATAGCATGGCCACCCACTTATAAACTTTTCCGGTCGATCCTCCACTGTTCACAACACGTGGCAACTCTCCGTTCTCCAGTTCAGTTCGGCCTTAAGTTTCAGTTACTCAACTCTGAGAGACTTGCTGCCCCTATGCTGAAGGTTATAAAACGACGGAGGGTCAACCCGTACCCCTCCATATTCTTGTTCTCCCTCCACCATTGTCTTCAG
>Ga0307515_10022016_pt1 | contig 11259 bp, 5 predicted proteins | sample 17_EM_MG_FD_194513 | JGI IMG/M metagenome (GOLD analysis project Ga0307515, IMG submission 194513) | Populus trichocarpa ectomycorrhiza microbial communities from riparian zone in the Pacific Northwest, United States - 17_EM | ecosystem: Host-associated > Plants > Roots > Unclassified | place... | reverse complement strand
CTCGTGGTTTTAACTTTTTATATTTTGACTTTAAAACTTTGTGATTTTTTTTATTTTTTTATCCATATCCTCATGATTTTAACTTTTTATATTTTTACTTTAAAACTTTGTTTTTCACGGGTTTTATACCCTTCATGTTGAGATAAAAGAGTTAAAGGTCATTAAAGAGAAGAGAGGAAAAAAAAAGAGCTATCTTGAAGAGGAGAGTTGGGTGAGGTGGTTTTGGTTTTTAATTATATTAAAAAAAGTAGATTGAAATCCTTAAAATTTATTTTTATTAAGTTTTATTTTGAGTTTTTAGCCTTGTTATAGAGTGTTTGGGAGTTGAAAATTGGGTTATTGAGATTTGTATGATATGTTTAGATAAAAATACATTGAATTTTCAACCACCTTTATTCCAATGAATATCTCATTGTCTGTGTTCATATAAAAAAAAATAAATCAAGTGTGTAGGCCTAACTTTACAGACACAAAAATGCCTGACTATTTTAAACGATCAAACTCACTCACGAGCCTTGCAAGCTTAAATGGGCTTGATTCTTATGGCCTTCAACCTTTTTTATTTATTTAATTGTTTTAGTTTTTATATTTTATTATTAAATTATCTTTAAATAAAACCATCAAAATAATATTTAAGAAATCATGTTATCTCATAATTTTCAAATAAAATTTAATATTTTTATAATAGTATCAATAATTATATATGAGCCTGCCATGCAGATTTTGTTTTTTAAAATTGCTTAACCAATAGCAAAATAGCTTATTATTGATGTCTTTTTCTTAATTAATATAAAAAACTCTCTCCATTATTATTGTCTTTTTTTACTATTACATTTACACATATAACAAATAAGCTAGTGTTTTATGTAAGTCAATTTCATTTTTCTTTCATATAGTGATTTTATTAAAATGATATATCTATATATCATTATATTTAACCTTTTTTTTCCTTCTATAATTAACAATTACTCCCATAAAAAAGCATAAACATAAGTAATGTAAGTTTGAAAAGTTATAGATTATTTAATATAAATGAATATATTTATTAAATTATTTTTAATACATTACAATCCTTATTGATTATTTTATATATTAAAAGTACATCAATAGAATTTAACCAAATATTTAGTTACTTCAAATACTAATAAGATCAGCACAATCATTAATTACCAAAAACTATTTTCACCCCATATAATTAAAATTAATTCCTTAATTTGAAAATCTATTCCAAACACAATAACGATACTGAAATTGTTCTATACTCTGAAACCTAGGATAAACTAAATTAGAAAAAATAGACAAGGAGTTGATTTGAATTCCAAAAAAAAAAAATATTTGGAGAATGATTTGAAAAAAAAATCCATAAAGTAGTAAAATAAATTAATTCCTTTTAAGTTTACAAAATGAATTAAATATTTTTTAATTTCAAAAACTAATTAACTAGTCCCTTAAAAAATATATACTTAATTTTAATATTAATTTATTTTAAAAATACCTTCTTTCTCATTAATATTTTTATATTATTTACTTATTTCCCCCTTCTTTTATTTGTTAAAAAAAAAGGATAAAAAGGACTAACCAATTAGTTTTTAAGACTAAAAAGACTATTTAATTCTTCTTGTAAGACTATAAGGACTAACTTATAATTTACTCCAATTTCCGTAATCGTATATATACACGATTACGAAGACACACCTTTTCCCTCTCTCGATCCCTTTACACAACACATACCCACGACACTCCTCTCTCTCTCTCTCTCTGACTTTCCTACTGCATGGCGATCAGGGCTCGATTTCAAAATTAGGGCACGCAATCTCTCTCGATCGATTCGATTTCCACGCGATTAAGATGTAATCTTACACTGATTTTCGATCTTCTTAAACCAATTTGCAAACCATCTGAGTTTTTACACTTTCGATTTGGGGATTTTAGATTTCTAGGGTTTCTTGTTGTTCCTTTTGTTTTCTTTTAGTCATGAAGGGTGGTGGTCAGTCTGACAAGACCAAAGTGGTGGTCCGCCACTTGCCGCCGGGGATTTCTCAGCCGATGTTTGTCGAGCAAATCGATGTTGCTTTCTCTGGCCGCTACAATTGGCTCTCCTATCGTCCTGGCAACAACAGGTTAGGGTTTACATTTTTTTACCTGATTGAGGGTTTTATCTAGCATTCTAGTTTCGTATAGGGTCGTCTAGGGCTTTCTATGTGTTTTGAGGTAGTTTTGCCTCTATTCTTTTATGTTATCCTTGCTCCATGTATGGTAGGGTTTGATTATTACCTCGAATGAAGTTGGATAGACTTGGTAATTTTTTTAACAAGGGGATTGGTTGGGTGCGTAATGGGCAATCAACTGAAATTAGCTAGCTGAATTTTGTAGAACACGAGACTCCTGACTGTTTGGCACATTCCTTTTTTTATCTGGGTTTTTTTTATGTTTAAGAATTTGATAGCTTATGTGCTTGGATTTACCTTGTTTAATTAAACCAGGGAAAACAGGAGAGTGCTAAGTTATCTATCTGCTAATCCTTCAACTTCTGTCATGATCGATTTGTGTTTCTTTCTCCTTGCTCATATTCTGAACTATAAGTAGCTATCAAGTTATAGGCTTCCTTTGTTCGACTGTGAAGGAGTTTCTTTTTTCCCCTAATAGTGGAATGTGGTACAGGTATCTTGTTTTTCTTATTCTTTGAAAAGAATTAGGTAGTCTGCAATTGAATATAGGTTGTTACTGTTTTTCATATCCCCTCTTTATATGTCTCGGAGAATCGATGAAATATTTGGATTCTTGGAGGGAATTTCAGTTTGCAAATTGTCATGGCATTTCTCTTTTTGACTGTTTTATAGCTTCCTTTTCAAAATTTTATTAGACTTTAGACGGTTGTATTATTGCTTTTCTAAAGAGTTGATTCTCGGTGAAAGTTCAACCCTTTCTTCAAGTCACTGATTTCTATAATCAAATTATGACACGTGAAGATAGATGGTTTCAACCCATATTCATGTTTTGAGTGAACTGTGTGATTGATAGTATTTCCTTCTGATTGTTTCTTAAAATTGTTTCCCAGCCAGAAGCATCAATCATATTCTAGAGCCTATATTGATTTCAAAAGGCCTGAGGATGTTATTGACTTTGCTGAGTTCTTTAATGGCCACATATTTGTTAATGAGAAAGGTAAATCTTTAATACACTAATCATGCGGCCACATATAAATATTTTTGTATTTAAACCACGGTCTTTCATTGCAGGATCTGATGTAAGATAATCTTTATAACTTATTATTCCATGTATTTTTAGGCACTCAGTTTAAAGCTATTGTTGAGTATTCTCCTTCACAGCGCGTCCCAAAACAGTGGTCTAAGAAGGATGGTCGGGAAGGCACCATATCAAAAGGTATTTGATTTCTTTTTTTGTGGAATCAAATTGACGAATTTTTGTTGATATGAAATTAACATTTCATCATTTTGATATTTGTAAATGCAATCATTTCCTTGCTGACATCTAGATCCTGAGTATTTGGAGTTCCTTGAATTAATTGCAAAGCCTGTCGAGAATCTTCCCAGTGCTGAAATACAACTGGAGAGAAGAGAAGCAGAAAGAGCTGGTTAGTCACAAAGATCTTGAAAGGCAGCGTTTTGAAATAATCGTACTAGAAATAGGGGGAATGCATGATTGGATTGTCTGGATTGGAGTTCATTTTTCGTTTAGTCTTGCTTGATATTTTCCCATGATGTATATACAGGTGCTGCAAAAGATGCTCCCATTGTCACACCTTTAATGGACTTTGTTCGACAGAAAAGAGTTGCTAAGAATGGACCTCGGGTATTGTTTGAAATTGAATATTTGTGACTGAGAGATGCAAATATTGTCAATTAACTTAAGCAGCTTTTTTTTTTTTCCATTTTATATGCTATTGTGAATAGCTTTAGTGTCGGTGAATTCAGGACAGTCTTTTGTTAATTACTGTATATTAATTTGCAATGAATCCATTTAGCATGTACAATCGCTTCAATTGGGCAATTATTCTTTTTCTTGGATGTTATGTAGCAACACCTTTTCATAAAAAAAATCTTAACATAACTCTAGCACAAGCTCAAAAAATGGCCTCCCATGAACTTTGGGTTTTCTAGTTTTCTTTCACAATTATTTGCGCTGGGAAATAAGACTGCGAGCCACAATTTTAGTCCTTGCGTTAGTTCAGATGCTAATAATAAAAATATGTACCTTTTAAACTCTTCTCTGTAGTTATTAATAAAGGGTACCGTGAGAATAACTTAAAGCTGGAATTTACTTGCAGTAAGAATAACTTTCTTTTGTAGTGCACTGCACACATGTCTTTGCTCATTTCATGGTTTAATATGCATTTAAAGTCTTGACACTGATATTCAATTTTGATGTATTTTCCTTGATTGTGTGGCTGTTTTCTTTGCATGATTTTTTTTGTTTTACTAGTTATCTTATATGTAACCATAACAATTTCATAAAGTAATTCTGATTTTGGTGACAGAGGATATTGTCCAATGGGAAACTGAGCAGAAGGGCTGGTGGCAGTGGAAGTCCTAGTTCATCCTCATTGAAACGGGGTTCTGAGAAGAAGAGAATTTCAACAACAATGGTACATGTTTATATTTATTCCTGAAGTCACATAGGGGAATGTGTTTGTGAAGTTATTTTACTAGCTTGCATGTTTTCTGTGATTTACGTGATTTTGTTTCAATGGAACTTTGAGCCTGGTATAATCTGCATCCCTGGCAGTGCTTGATAAATTATTAAAGGGGGCCTGATGATTGAAACAAGCGTTGCAAGTGGTTGAAGCTTAAATTATTCAGTGTAGTGGTGTTCTGAAGATGGAAAACATTTAATGTCTTGTTTCTTTAGTATTTGTTGAGGTATTGTTCTAAATTACCCTGCAAGTTGTAGATAGTGCCTTAAATCTATCTTGAGGTTATTCTGCATGTTGGGATCATGTGTTCGCCAGAAATGGTAAAATGCGAGGAATACAGAAATATTGTACATTAACATTGTACATCAGAAAAGGTGAAAACATTGTCCTTTGTGCTTGTTTTCTAGATCCAAACCATGAATTGTATTTGAAGATTTATGTTTTCTATTAGAAAACATCTTTGGTGTTAATTACCTGTCAATAGGAAATACAAGCCTGTTAGAATTTTTTGGGTTGGTGCTTGCTTGGATCTTGTTACTTTATTCATTGAAGGATTCCATTTCCATATTGTTGCATAGTCCTTCCTTTGACCCTCACCTGCATATTTAAGTTTGTTTAACCATTTAGAAACCATAATTAGTGAATGTTGAGATGCAATATTTTTGGAAATTATTAATTCTTTCCCCTGCCCAATGGGCAGTATGTTTTAAGGGACACTGCAAAAAGCACAAGTGGAAAAGACAAATCAACTTATGTGCACGTTCCCAAGCGAGATGATCAGCAACTTTCTAATGCTGTAACTTTGGGTTCTGGGTCTGGGACTGCAGTATTAGAAGATGAAAGCGGTATGATGAGAAACTTAATTCTTAGCTTTTCAAGGATGCTTAAACTGAATACTATGTTCTTGCCTGTTTTATGGTCTTAATACTGTATGCTATTACAAATTGCATTCAGCCTCTTCACTATTTGAGGGAATGCATTAGCACTTGTTTCATTTTTTTGGTGAAAAGCACCCTTCATTCTCCTTTTTATAAAGTTGTAAATTCGTGTTCTTAATTTTTATGAATAAATCTTTTTTCTTATAAGAAGAAAAAGCTGCAGGCTATCTTGCATCTCTTCCCAGAAGAGAGATGCATTGACATGTTCCCTATACTTGTCTGAGATTGTTGACTCGCAGTTTGCTCCATTATTGATATTTTAAGTACCTTCATCTCATAATTAATAGGAAGGAAGTGAAGAATGCAGGGTTCTATAGATATTTAAATGAGCCTTTTTTTCTTAGAATCCATGTGTATTTTATTTTTATCCTTTTGTTTCAATATACTTATACTCCCAGCACTGTCATCGAGCATGGCCTGTTACTAATGTTTTTATTTCAGTAGTTTCTGGAATTACTGATTCTGGGAAGAAGAAAATCCTGCTTCTGAAAGGGAAGGAGAAGGAAATCTCACTGGTGAGCCTTCCATTTCTCTTGTCCTCCCTCATTAGTGATTCAATTGGCAGAGTTACCTTAGCACACTGTGAATGGAGAAAGCTTGTTTAATGTTCTCAATGCCCCTTGGAAATGCATCACAAGAGGGAAAGTTGCAGGATAAGGGAGATGTATTTGAGGAATTGTAATATGCAACTGGATAGTACCTTTTCTCACTCCTTCACCCCCTCTCTTTAATGTCTTGTAACCTGGAAAATGATGCAAGAAAGAGGAAGGAAATTTTGCTTAAATAGAAGGGTGCAAAAGGTAAGCTAATGCAAAAATTCTGGTGAAGATACTAAATACATAGACAGACAGTAGGGCATGATTTTTCTGTACAATCTCGTGTTAGTGGGGACCCTTCTTAGATGGATGTTCTGCAACTAATTTGTCTGCTGTTGGCTTGTGCCAAATGAAATGGCACAGAATAATATCTGGGTTGCTCTTGATTGAAATAATTATGCTTAACCGGTGCTGATTGGAATGCTGTTAACTAATATTTTTTCCCATATTCTGACTGAGAGATTAGCCTTGAAATGTGTTTATTATCTGTTATTAACCATAATTCATGCTTAGTTATGTTTGGTTGTTAAATGACTCTTTGCCCGCTTTTGTCATTTGTTTTATCATGATTACCATGAGATACCTTAGTTATTTTTGAAACCATGTTTCTAATGGTTATTGATTCTGCAGGTTACTGGCACCATGTCTCAGCAACAGAGCATATCATCTTCAGATAGAAATATAATTAGTTCGACTGCTCTAAAGAGCCAGCGGCGTGAAACCAGTGGAAGGATGATCAGAAGCATACTGTTAAACAAGGATTCACGTCATATTCGATCCTCTGGAGTCCATTCTGAGCCACAGATGCAAACCTCGAATCTAGAGAAGGAAAAACGTCCTCCTCGGCCTCCACATGCACAGTTGGGTTTGAAGGATGCAAATGGAACACCAGATGACAAGGTTGTTGGGAATGATTTGCATGGTTTTCCAAATGAGAAGCAGGAAAAGCGCACCAGAAATAAGGATAGACCTGATCGTGGAGTGTGGACTCCTCTCCGCAGATCAGATGGATCCTATGCAAGTGATGAATCCTTGTTATCATCTGCAAGTCAATCCACACAGTCGGTGTTTGATTCTTCACAAGGTAAGCCATTATTCATCTTCAGCCTAAATATGTTCATAGCTGTGATATTGGAGACATTTGAGTTCCTTGCAATTGCGTTTTAAATTCAAATGATTGCTTATTCCACTTGCAGAATACAAGCATATGACAGCACATGAAATAAAAAAAAAAAACCTTAACCAGTTTGAAGATGAAACAACTCTCGGCTGCAGGATGTTTTACCCTCAAGTGACTTGTTTTAGTAACTTTTGTCTTTAATCTCCTAGGAAACCATGGTGATGTAAAAGTTGACTCCTTGAATTTAAGGAGTGGAGAAGTAAAAGTTCTTGGAAGTGGGCGTGGTAATCATTCTTCTTTAGATAATGGTTAGTGTTTTTTTTGTTTGTCATTCAACTTATATGTTGCTTCAGCATTTATATTGGCAATTCATGTGTGTTAATCATGAATATGAGTTACATGTTTCAACTTGGATGCTTGATTTTATGTAGGATCACATAAACATTTTGGTCGTCGGGGACCATCACATATTGTGAGGGATGCTGATGGCTCCACTGTTGAGGCAAAAACTCCTAAAAGAGGTGGTTCTTCTGGTTATGGGTCCCATGAGGTGCTTACACTTAATTTTTGGATGTTAAACTTTACCTCCTTTTGTTTTTTGCTTTTCTTTCTTTTTTACTGATATCTTGAAGGTTTGCTCCCTGGATTCACAGAAGCAAGTCTGGGTTCAAAAGTCAACTGGTTCTTAGTGTTTTGATATGGTAAGTCTCTATTGTTTTTCCCTGTAAATGTTTGCTACTTTTTTTTTAACTAAAGAACATTTATGATAAGTCTAGTGGCCTTTCTTTTTTTATCCTAAATCTTGTGCCCTTCCTGTTGCCTTTTTATATGCTTAGAATGAAACTGACTGGAGGAAAGTTGGAGGGTTGGGGGTTGTGCGGGTAGGCCACAATATTAGTGCTTCCTTACATCACTTCCTCTTTCTTGTTATCTCTTCCTTTTCCTTCCCTCTTTTGAGCCAGCATCCTCCTAGTCCCTAATGATGAGCTTGACCATTCAGACCAATGATTACCAACATTTGGATGGTTTGATAACCAGTACTCTGACACATGAAGGGATGGGCTTTGGGCTTCTAAAATTATATTGTAGATGCATTAGGGTTGTCAATGGCAACTAAGCTTGTTGAACGTGACCATAAACAAATCTGTATGCATCTTGATCGTAATAATTGTGTATTATATAATAGATCTAAATTCATCACCATTCTAAATTTAAATTCAGTGGTCAACTACATCTGTTTCATTCATTAAATAGCAGCCTTTTGCTTGAGTTGATGGATATCATGTTGATTTCTGGTTAAGGCTTTTTGGCGAGTTGATGATGTTTTACTGTCTTGCATTACTTCTGCAGTGGAATGTGTAGTCTCTGTGAAATTTTGGAGCATGCAGTTGCTGTATGCTGGCGGCTGTCCCTTTTTGTTATACAGATGATCAGGCTTGAAGTATCGGCAGTGGAGAAGGTTTTTCTTTGGGAAACCTAGAAGAAAATTCAAAGTTGACATCAATGATGCAGGTATTGATGTAATTAATACTTGGGTTTGGTGAAATCCCGATCTTAGTCAAAGACAGCTCGGAATAGGAGAAAAGGAAGGAGAAAAAGATATCATTGTTATAATCGTACATAAGACCACAGTTTTTGCCAGGGCATCTATCCCTTTACTGGGTTCTACACAACGGAGCAGCCATTTGTGTCCTCATTCTTGCCATTGACTGACTGGATATTGGGATATTCTCTACTTCTATAGGTGGATTCCCGTGGTTAAACTGTGTATATATCACAGCAAAGTGTTGCTACCTTGATTCCTTTAGTTGTTATATGTATGTCTCGTTAAGCAGTCTGCTACACGCGGTTTCGTGAGTTAGGGCTACCTATACTGGGTTCTTGTCGAAGTGTAGAAGGTGTGGGTCTTTTGCAAAGCTTGGTATTGTTGTGAATGGCTTTGACTGATGATAGGATTTTAAAAGCGTGGATGAATATTGTAATTGGTAGGAACTAATCGGTCTGTGTTGTATTGGCTGAAATGGGAAATTGCCTTGTTACAACACACGGTGATGGATTGTGATGGGTTTGACTGAAGCTTGTTTTTGTGGTTTCTTGCATTTAGTAGCTGCATTTCTTTGTGAGTTATGATGCCTAGAACAAGAATTAACAGACTCTGAATTTAGTTTCCAACCCCTTTGTGTCACGGATAGCTCTTTAATTTGAAACCTGGGCACTTTAATGAAACATCAATGGCTGCTTCTGTTATAATAAATAATGATGAATTTGATCAATGGCTGCTTCTGTTATAATAAATAATGATGAATTTGATCTATAATGATTAAGTGTGCTTGGAAACCCCTAGATTAAATCCACGATGAAAGGATGTTCTGTGATATAATTTATTGAAATTCAATATAGTCTGTTTAAACTTTGTATAAATGATGTGTATGAATTTGAGAAATATGGTTCGGCGAATGTAAAGGGCATGGTATATATTTTTAACCTGAAAATTCATGGAGGTTTTTTTTACAAGTTTGGATTGGAAATATTTAGAAAAGTATTATAGAATTTTTAAATGAATTAATGTATGATTATAGGCATGAATGATTTTAAATGCCAATTTTAGCTCGAAGTCTGAAGGTCTGGGTGTTTTTGTACATGATAAATGTCACTCTCCCTTTCTTTATAAGCTGAACGGCAGCAGCCTAGGAGAGGAGAAAAACGTTACCCTCCTTCATTCTTGCAAAAAACAATGAGATTTTTTCCTAAATGAGAATTGAGAGAAGAAGCAGCAAACTCTCCAACCATGAAGATTAGTATTGATTCAAGTTCTTAACAGTTTATTTAGGAAATCCCTAATTTAAAGAATTAGGGTTCTTGGGCAAAATTAGAGGAAAGAATAATTAGTTCTGAAATTGTTAACTTAGCATGGGAGGATGCTAGATGTTGTAGAAATGGGTCAAAATAACAAAGAAAAATTTATGGTGTGATGGGTTGTTATGGCCGGCCAAAATAGGGAATTATGAGATTGATGTAATTTGATTTTTTTATGCTTGTTAATTGCATTTAATTGGTGTATATTAATATGAGAATGATGATTTAATTGAGCATGTATCAATTTGTGTACACGCATGTAATTGAGAAAAATATGGACTTGTATTTATGTCTTGTGATGTTAAAAATTGTTGACTGGATGATACGAAAATTTAAAATGATAACAGGTGTGTATTACTTAAGTAAGTAAGTGTATATTGATGTGAAGTAGTGTGCTTGGAATAAGTACATGTAAATGTGAGAAAGATTATATCAAGAATCTAGAAAGGATGAGGTGAACATCTAAGATGGAATTTTGTATGGTATGGAGATGTATGCAATTGAATTTTCAAATTATTATTAATTGGGAGTTATAGAGATTTGATTTGAAGGGTAAAATCAATTATTACTATAAAACAAAAAATATAGTTATAATAAAAACATATAGATTTGATTTGGGACTAATAAATATTATTATTATAAAAAAAATATAGATTTGATTTGAAAAGTAAAGTCAATTATTATTGTTTTTATTATTATTATTATTAACTTTGGTTTGACATCTCCTTTTAAACCCAAAAAACTTAGGGCATGAAAAGGGCGCTTGACCTAGGTGCTTGGGTGTGGCAGGGGTGTAAACCTAAATTCTTTGAGTTTTGCAACCGCGTCTAGCCCAAGACTCAGGGTCCGGCGTCCGGATCCAAAATTCTTAAGTTCGGTGTTAGGACCTAAGGCTAATGGAATTAGCTTCCAGACCCAAAACACTTGGAATTGGCTTCCAAACCTTCAGGACCCAATTCTCTTGGGTCCGACGTCAGGACCCAAGGTTCTTGGGTCCGTCGTCGGGATCTAAGGCTAATGAGTTCGGTGTTGTAGTTAGACCCAAAGCTCTTAGGTCTGACATTTAAGAGGGACCCAATGCTTTTGGGCCTGGTG
>Ga0307515_10022015_pt1 | contig 11259 bp, 10 predicted proteins | sample 17_EM_MG_FD_194513 | JGI IMG/M metagenome (GOLD analysis project Ga0307515, IMG submission 194513) | Populus trichocarpa ectomycorrhiza microbial communities from riparian zone in the Pacific Northwest, United States - 17_EM | ecosystem: Host-associated > Plants > Roots > Unclassified | place... | reverse complement strand
ATACGATAAGTAGAGTTATACTCACTGTAGACGTAGTCCCGGCTGTCATCGAAAGTACGAACCACCTGGTTGCTGGCGGCGGCGGTAGCAGAAGAGATAGTGGAGCTCGCATCCGATGCAACAGAGTGTGCACCACTTGTAGCACCACTCGCTGCTGAAGTTCCGCTCCTCGAGGCTTGCGCCGAAGCGGAAGAGTAGGCAGATGCCGCGCTCTTGGTCGCTTGCTCATACTCGTTCCCGTACATAGCAGTGGAAGCGGCTCGTGAAACAGAACTAAGTGCGGAAGTATATGCCCAGTATTGCTTTTTCGCCATTTGAACGAGTTGTTCCTAGAATCATGAATATAAGAAGGCGTCTTAGGCTTGGGAAAAGAAGGGAATACCTTGGTTCCTTTCGGCTCTATTACGCCATTGTCCAATAGGAACTGGCGCAAACGGCCCTCGTTCCAGCTATTAAATGAATCCTCCTTTACGTCGCGGAGGTACTTTTGAGAATTTTCCAGTTGCTCTTGAGTCCATGGAGTCGGTTGAGGGTCTGAGCCCCAGATGCCGCCAAGGGCGGGACTGGCAGCTGTGACGACGAGGAGAGTGGTGAGGAGACGCATGGGATTTGTCGTCAAAAGTCGTGAGAAGGGAAAGAGACAAGTAGTTTTGGTTTCTTGTGATACCAAACTCCGCCCTTATGTACTATGACGAACATGACGTCGTGATGCGGTGATGCGGGGCTTGCACTCTTTACCAACTCGTCACAGCGGTTCCAACCAGTAAACCGATGTTACACAGGTGCAATGAAAAATTGTTCGCTTTCCCCGTTACATGGCTATTTAGCAGGAGCATTACAGTCCTTAGATGACGTCATCGCCAGACGTGGTTTCTGGATGGTTCCTCAGGGAGGAAGGCAGAAGAGCGTCATTCTCAACGTCACGAGGCTCGAAATTCACGACGAACTTGGGCTTGGGAAGTATCTATGAGCGGGGTGGTGGAATATGGAAGTCAATACAATCAGGGAAGGCAGGGATTCTAAGAACTGTGATATGGATCAGAAGAGTTGAAAGTGATGCCACGAGATGTTTGGACGGCTAGATGACGGGTCTCTCCTCCCTGGTGTAAACCCCGCCCCCACGCTCTCTACACACCTATATTAGCCTTCAAAGGCGGCTATGTTCGGATTTATAAGCTGTTGGGATGGGGTGAACGGGAAGCCAAACGATGGATAAACGCGGGGGGACTCGATCTCCAAAATTTGGGGGACATAAGGAACGGTGAAGAGCGAGATGGGCTGGGAGTATGCGTGGGTATCACTTGCGAATCGAATGCAGGTGATAGAACAGTTTCGACAAGGTCACTTGAGGCCTCACAGGGGTGAATCATAGTGAATATAAGACCCTGGTCGTCCCTTTCTCCGACGAGCTCGATTGCAGGCTCCCATCCAGGCATATCCCAACATGTAGGTGGCCGCCAATTTGACGCACCATGAACTCGCCTCGCTCCTTTCGATCCACTTTGGCTACCATCGGTGGTCTGAACGTTATTTCCAGCCATATTTCCAGCTGCGGGACACCCGAAAACTACCGGAAGATAGGAAGGTATATTGGCATTGGTGGAGCCCAGGACTTTCACACCCGATCTGTCCTGCGAATTTGGGTTGTTCCTGAGGCGCCTTGAAATACTGGGTAGTGTCTGTTCGGAGAAGCACTTCTGCGAATAGCTGGTCGGGTTGTCCAGTTTCGGAGAAGGAAGATTACACGCCCCTGAGGAAGGGACACTTGGGGACGATCGCGCGGGGTGGCGGCCTAGGGGCTGGTTAGTGACTACGACTTGTTGGGAGATGGTGAACTGACTATCGTAAGGCGGTGAACTAGGAAAGGCGGGATACCGAGATGTCCCACCAAGCGCAAGTTCAAAATCGACTGGAAGGTACTCTCTGAAAGGAACCTCAGTCCACCTCTTTGGGGTGTGCTCGTCATGGTTTGCTTTAGCTGGGGAAAGTGGTGCCACTGAAGGACAATATCCGTTAGGGACAGTCGTGCTGGCGATGGAAGGCGTCGTAGAGGGAGCACGGACGCTGAACCTGGGACTGCCATTGAGTTCGATATTACTAGGCATAAAAGAAGAGTTTGGGCGGTTTCTCGGCCCACAGCCAATCCCCGCAAGACCCGGGTCTTCGGTGCTCGTAGCTTGAGCGCACGATGCTGTTGTCGAGTTAAGTACCATTGATATATTCTCGAGGCTCTGAGGGAGAAGGGTGGAGGTCAATTTGAGCCGTTTGCGAAGATCTTCTATTGGTAGATCTTCTTCGCCTTCCTCGTCGTCTCCTTCATCCGCTACGAAAGGATTGTAGAAAATAATTGAACTATCCCGAGTTACTCGAGAGCCATCAGAGTTCGACTCTTGGACACTTCGACAACGATATTCATCTAATAATGCCTCTTCCTCCGCTGTCCAATGAGATCGAGGACGGATATCGGATACACCACCTTGAGATGATGAAGAGAGATCGGACGGCGGTCGCGCAAGAGCCCCGCGCTTAGAGGCGAAACCGCCCGGCACAATGAATTGGACAAGCTCAGGTTCATCATGAGAATCGTGGTTGCCTTGGTCTTGTAGGGCGTTCGATCCTTGAAACAGTGGCGAAAACAACGACATTTCTGAACAACGTTGGTAGGTGCTGAGCTTGGTGGATGTATCCGAATTCGAGCTAGCGCGTGCCGCAGACATGGTAGGAGTGTCGCTAGGGCTGGATGGGGGAGGGGGGCCCGGAGATACATGACCCACGCCGGGTGTGACTGGAGATGGAGTGGAAATTGGCGAAGGAAATTGATCCAATAATTCAAACACACTATCCCGGCGAACTTCGAAACTTCTTCCTAGACCGTGCCCTGGAATCATAAGCATGGTTGGAACAAATGAATCTCTGTGCAGGATCCTGAGCGGAGCAGTCGTTGCAAACCGAGACGAAGGGCTTGCTGCCTATATAGCAGAATAGGTTGTTTAGAGCCCGCACAGAAGTAGAGGTACAAAGTGACTCACCTGTGAGGTGCCATCGGAATGTAGTCGAAGGTGCTCGTCGATAATACCTCCAAGGCTCTGAAGACCAGGGCTCCTTCGAGATCTACTGCATAGGTCTGGCATCTAGGCGGATAATGAATGAGAGGTGTAAAGATGCACAGAAACAGGCATACTACTCTACTGTAACGCCTCTTTGAGAGCCCTTCTTCAATATGCATTATCCCATGGCGCAGATCCTCAGGTTCGGGAGGTTCTTTCGCCAACTGAGAACGCGGACTCTCTATTGGGACAGCACAGTAAGATTTCTCGCGAGAGATTTCTTCAGGTTGTGAAGTCGATGCCTTGGTCGCTGGTGACTCGGATGGACTCGAAATGAGGGTATTTTTGCCAGATGACCTTTGAGGTTCTGGATGATTGGAAGGCCCCTCTAAACCAATATAAGGAAGCACTGAATCACTATCCTTCTCCATAGATTGAGTGGGCAAAGCAAGCTGACTGGTAGGCAGTGAAGCCAACTCGCAATTCTCCTTTTTGGTCTCCTACCCCCTTTTTTGGGCTGTGCTCACAGTACAGCTACTGGTAAGTGCACCGAGCATTAACTTGCGTAGTGAGAATGTTCATCGCCGACTGGGGCGGACTCTTGACCAAGGCGTGAGGCGACACGGGAGAGGGTCGCTTCGTGCTTTTCCTTGCCCTCGTTTTGAATCCTCCATTTGTTTTTCTTGTATTTGTGTGATGAAATACGCTTCGCGCCTTGTTATTGCTGCCATTGGGTGAGCAGGTGTGGTCGCGTGCGGGGCCAAATTCGCAATTTCGAGAAGAATTGCATGTGAGCCTTCCTTATGGAGGCGTGAGTACAATGGGTGTCATCTAGACTGCTACTTTGTACAAGCAGACTCATTCAAGCTATAGTGTCCAGCGTTAATCCACCATAATGACCAAACAGGAGTAGAAGGGGGCGGACGCGGAGAAGATTAATGGAACGGTGAAAAAATAATATCCCCTCACCACCCAGGATGCGACTTGTCTGAGCAGCCAATGCCTTACTTCCCCAGTACGCCCGTAGGTCCTTTCCACCTCTTTATCCACCACCACTGCGCCCGAAAGGGGGACGCATAGGCCAGCCCATAAAGTCCACCTGTTGCGCTCCTCGAACACCACTAGCGCATTTTGAGTACCCGCAGGCATCGCAGCAATCCGTGGGGGTGCAGGCATTCCCGGACCCCTTCGCGTGGTATGGTATATCTGCAACCAACGGGTCCGTGTCCACTTCTGATTTTGATTGAGTCGCTCCAGAGCGCTATTTGGCGTCTCTGGAAGGACCTACCGTGATAAGCAACTCACAGATCTCATACCACGATCAATGGGGGGGCGGAACTTCTATAACGAAAGAGCAGCTATTACCAAACCACATACGCGGATTTTAGCGGAAAAATGACTAGAAAGGTTCACTTTTAAAAATTTGAGTCCATGAGGTTCCAAAGGCAAAGTCTTCAAAGTCAAGAGAAACGGATCGATTACGGGATGTAAGGGGTATTGTCAAAATGGCAGGTGAATGCACGCCAGTACGACAGTCGTGGGGTACCCAGTATAGTAAACCTCCCTCTGAGTCCCTGACCCAACCATGGATGTCGGGCTTTGCAAAAAAACCAAGATGGTTTGGGTTACAAGACGAAGGTCGGATGGGAAGAGATGGAAATGCGCCCCACGTACGGGTAGTGTTGTCCTCAGACCGAGAGACAATGTGCTGCCTGTCAGAAGAGTGAGCAGCAGGCTGCACCAAGTGAGTGTGCCTCTTGAGAGATGTGCTGACTACAGCACCAGCCTCGGCATCCCAGATTCGAATGGTGCGGTCTTCGGATCCGGAGATGATGTGCCGGCCATCGGGAGAGTAGGCAACGGATGGCACCCAGTGAGTGTGCCCCTTGAGAGGACTTCCGACTGCAGTACCAGTCTCCGCATCCCAGATTCGAACGGTGTAATCGGAGGATCCGGAGGTGATGTGCCGGCCATCGGGAGAGTACGCAACGGACCGAACTGGGTAAGTGTGCCCCTTGAGAGGATTCCCGAGTGCAGCACCGGTTGCAGCATCCCAGATTCGAATGGTGTTGTCTTTGGATCCGGAGGCGATATGCCGCCCATCAGGAGAGTAGGTAACCGACCACACCCAGTGAGTGTGCCCCACGAGAGGATTGCCAACTGCAACACCAGTCTCGGCATTCCAGATTCGAATGGTGCGGTCGGAGGACCCGGAAATGATGTGCAGCCCATCGGGAGAGTAAGCAACGGACCTCACCGAGTCAGTGTGCCCCTTGAGAGGATTTCCGACTCCAGTGGCAGTCTGGGCATCCCATATTCGAATGGTGCGGTCCTCGGATCCGGAGATGATGTGCCGCCCATCGGGAGAATAGGCAACGGACCACACCGGGCGAGTGTGCCCCTTGAGAGGATTTCCTACTGCAGCTCCAATCTTGGCATCCCAGATTCGAATAGTGCAGTCGTTGGACCCGGAGATGATGTATCGGCCATCGGGAGAGTAGGCAACGAACCGCACCCAGTCAGTGTGCCCCTTCAGAGGGTTTCCGATTATAGCACCAGTCTTGGCATCCCAGATTCGAATAGTGCGGTCTTTGGATCCGGAGATGATGTGCTTCCCATCGGGTGAGGAAGCAACTGACGACACCGAGTGAGTGTGGCCATCGGGAGTATTTCCGACTGCAGCACCAGTCTCGGCATCCCAGATTCGAACGGTGCTGTCCTCGGATCCGGAGATGATGTGCCGCCCATCGGGAGAGTAGGCAAGGGACCACACCGAGCCAATATGCCCCTTGAGAGGACTTCCGACTGCAGTACCAGCCTCGGCATCCCAGATTCGAATGGTGCGGTCGGAGGATCCGGAGATGATATAGCGCTCATTGGGAGAGTAAGCAACGGACAACACTGAGTGAGTGTGCCCCTTGAGAGGATTTCCGACTGCAGTACCAGTCTCGGCATCCCATATTCGAACGGTGCGGTCCTCGGATCCGGAGATGATGTGCCACCCATCAGGAGAGTAGGCAACAGAGTTCACTTCCCCATTATGCCCCGTTAGAGGCTCGCCAACCTCAGTACCTGTCTCGGCATCCCAGATCCGAATGGTGCTATCTCTGGATCCGGAGATGATGTGCCGCCCATCGGGAGAGTAGGCGACGGACCACACCGAGTCAATGTGCCCCTTGAGAGGATTTCCGACAGCAGCACCAGTCCCGGCATCCCAGATTCGAATGGTGCGGTCGGAGGATCCGGAGATAATGCGCCGGCCATTGGGAGAGTAAGCAACGGACCACACCGAGTGAGTGTGCCCCTCGAGGGGATCTCCGACTGCAGTACCAGTCTCGGCATCCCATATTCGAACGGTGCTGTCGACGGATCCGGAGATGATGTGCCGTCCATCGGGGGAGTAACCAACAGTGTTCACATCCCCATTGTGCCCCGTTAGAGGCTCGCCAAGCTCAGCACCAGTCTCAGCGTCCCAGATTCGAATCGTTTTGTCGCCAGATCCAGTAACAATGCGGGTCCCATTCGGAGAATAGTTTATGCTCGTGACAAACTCGTTGTGTCCCGTCCACTCCAATGGCGGTACTGGCCATGACAACAGGTTCCCCGCTCGTATCTTGATGGTTCTGGTAAACTCTCTGCTGAACGTCCTCGATAAAGGTGAATGCGAGGGCAGGAACGGCCCCGTTGAAATATAGATGTGTGGAGTGCTGATGGAGATGGGGGTGTGAAAAGTGATTAGGAAATGACAAATATCCTGAATTCTCGAGAGAAGCGTTGAATCCGCATCCTGCAGTACAGTCAATTCAAATTATCTTAGAACCTATACTAGCAGGAAGCTGATCATGCACTCACCCTAACCCAGGAGAGCAACCTTCGAAGGCTTGGAGCGCCGATTGGGACCATCCCCATAGTACTCAGTACTTCAACCCAAAATAATGGATACAATCCCCCAAAGAAGGTCTTCAGGCTTCCCAACACCAACATGCGCTGATCGTGGTTGTCTGGCGGAAGGCAAAGATGGCTCAACCAATGGAGGCAGCTATACTGTAGGGGGTCCGAAACATTCTGTTTCACTCGGAATGGGAGGTCTTGAATGTCTGCATTAGCGAGCCGTGAATCTTCGAGCTTGCAGATGTTGAAACGCAGTTGCGTAATCATCGTCTTGAGACAAGCAATCCCCAGCTGCACGTCCGCGTCTCGGACATTCACCTGATAGTCGCAGTGACCGCTGACAAAGAAATCGTAAACCGACAAATGCCGGACACGAATCCCTCTATTGGCCGCTTCATCTCGATAGAGTAAGGAGCTGAGATCATCCACCCACCTCTTCACGAGATTAGGTTTCACTCCCGCCAGCTCTGCAATCGTCTCATCGCACATTGCGCGGTGGTGCGATGATGCAAGAAGCACTCCAATCACCCGCCGAAACTCGGCGTTGTTATGCACAACTTGTGCTTTGGTAATACTGGAGTAAAGTTCGTATAGAGGTCCCAAGCCAGCCTCAGCCGAATCTTGCAGCGCTCCCTTCAACGACTCTTCAGGGTCCTTGCAACGTTCAAGGGCAAGGACAAGAGTCTTGATAAAAATGAAAAGACCGTTTGCTCGAGAGATAACTCTCTTGAAATCTGATTCTTCGGGCCATGGGGTTTTGAGGTGCCAAATCGAGGCCACCAAATCGAACTGGCTTCGAGCGAAGATTCGCAAATCAGCAGTGGCATCTCGATCTGTGTCCAGGTCATATGAAAAGTACGTCGACTGGGTGAGAGCACCAAAGAAGTGTTGGATATCGACTTCGGTTCTGCTGGTGATGATAATCTTGAGCCAAGGGACTCGTGCGGATGCATTGGCCAGGACTTTTAGGAGAACTGGGCGACTCCGATGGTCGCCACACTCGTCAAGTGCGTCAATGACAAAGACGAGAGTGTGCCCCGGGTGGTGAGGAAGGGAGCGGATGAAATCAAGGAAGAGAGAGCCTTTCATCGACTCTGGAGTAAGGTTTGGGTCTTCGCGAAGGTGTTTTGCAACAATGGTTCGAAAAGGGGGGAAGAGTATTGCGAGTTTGTAGATGAAAGTGGGAAGGATGTTAATGGGCTCGCTCAATTTCGGGTCGTCCCTCCGGCAGAAAAAGGCGCCACCAAGGTGGTTTCGCTTGTGAAGGCTTGCACAGATCGAATGGGCTAAGGACGTTTTTCCGATTCCAGGTGAGCCGTATAACCAGTACGCATTCCCCCGGGGAAGATTCTCTTGCCCCGATTTATTGGCTACCCAGTCCATGATTTGGTTGAGAAGAGTTTGGCGGGTGCCATCCATACAGCGGAGGTGGCGGTGATAGCCGGTCTCGACAGGCTTAAGACGCCTAAGCAACAATTCTTGCTCTACTCGCTCTTGCTCTACTCGCTCTTGCTTTGCTCGCTCTTGCTCTGCTCGTCCTCGCTCTATTCGCTCTTGCTCGACTCGCCTCCGCTCTGCTCGCTCTACACCAAACCCCTGAGGGTCAACTATCGACAGATCGAGAAAATGTGAACTTACTGGTCTCGTTGGCTAGGCGGAGAGCCTCCACGTTCACGGCACGGTCGAAATCCTCGATCACCTTGTTCAATTCTATATCCATTTCTTCGATCATCTTCGGGTACGCCGGGCCACCGATCGTTCGAGCTGCGATCATCAGCAATTGTCAAACCGAGGGGACGATCACCTACCACGTTTGACATAATCGCATGATAATCTCGCGACCCTGTACATTACTTCAAACATTCGCGGGATGAGCTCCTTCAAGACTTTTGTATCGTCGGAGACAATTTCATCTGCAACCTGCTTCGTCAAAGGCAGAACCCGCTGCACCCGATCACAAAGTCCCGAGGGCATCTGGTCATACTTGTTTTGTTCTTTCAAGAGCTAAACCGTCAAGAGTTACTTCTACCTCCGATATGCCAGCAGTGAGCACAAACCTCAAACGTGACGCCAGCAACACCAAAGATAGCCTTTGTAATTGGGTTCAACTAATAGATGTCAATTTCTTGACCATTCTATGTGGATGTGGGACAACTGACCTCTGCGAAGACAGCACCATATTTAATTGCCCTATCCATGGTCTTCTCTATCGATCCGCTCATCAGAGGGTGGTATTCCTTAAGCAATCCCTCGAGTTCAAGGAGTGACGAGCGCAGAGCGTCCGCCTATGCGGACATTATTAACTAGCGCGGATGGGTAGTGGCAAAGATACGAACAGTATTATTTGTAGAGAATTGTAAGTCTAGAGAGCCACTATTCTTCCCAACGACAATAGGTTCTGTCCTTCTCTATCAGAGGAAATGCGCGGACTGGTTGGTGATAATGACTCACTCAGGACGGTGAATTTGTGGTTATTAGAGCTCCAGTAATCACTGAAGATTCCATCAAGGTCGATGGCCTCGTTCATCTCTTGGTACTTGGCCCAGACTGAATGACCGATCTTCATTCGGACCTCAGCGTGGATCTGGGTAGTTGGAGAAACGTCTCTATACACGCATGCACACTTGTGAGTGTACGTATGGAGGAAATAAAGGACGTACTGGCGTTGTACTGGCGTCCAGGTGTGGTTGTCTTTCTTCTGTAATTCTTTCTCCACATTATCTACAAACAACCTCAGTGTATACTCCCGATTTGGAGCGTCATGCAGTGTAATTTCTGTATGATAGTCAGAACGGGCTGTGTGGATGTAAATTGAAGCAAAACGCGCACGGTCTAGATGCAGGCTTGGATTCTTGATCAGCGAGAATACACGCAACACTATCTAGCCGTTGAGGGTGCTCACAGGCTCTCTCTCTTGGGATCTTGAGTCGCCATGTTCGTGTGGTTGGGTGGTGGATCTGCTTGACGGTTGTCAGTCAGTCAGCCACGGCGCCTCGAGGATGGTGCCTTGACTTCGAGCACAAAGGAGGTCGTTGCCGTCTAAAATTAGATGAATAGGTTGAAAATATTTCTTATATTCGTAATGTGCAAATGCCGTTATCGCAAGTGAAATCAAGTTGTGCTTGGCCCTCACCTTTATTTGCTCTAAGTCGCTTGAGTCACCTCGCCGTCCATGCATCTGTAGCCTTGTGCTGCAGAGCCCTAGCTTTCAGTCTTAGTGGCTTTGCTTTACTATCTCATGTTCTTACTCTATACCTTCTCCTTCCCTTATTTAATTGATACACTAATACATATCCCTAGCTCGGCCCACTCGTCATCTTCTTCTCTCATGCAAAGATGAGGAGGGAACTGTCTACGGTCTGGATCGCCGAGATACTGCCTTATTGGCTGCATTCAGGAAGTTAATATATCTATTCTTATGACTATCTACTGCGTCTATTTACAAACCTCGACCATACTGTTTTACGACAGTTTTTAGGCAATTCCCCTTCCAGATCGATCCATTTGCAGGGTCCAGCTTTGAATACAAGATAGCCACCTTTGGTCAAAACAAACTATGATTAAAGGGCGAAACCAGATGTAAAAGCCACCATCTATCCAAAGTCGAAAAGCCACTATGCTGGTAATACACAACAATACACTGGAAGTGAATAGAATACAGAGAGCTCAGAAGACCGTAAATGAGCCACGCCTCCCACTCGATGATGGATACAAGACCATTAGGGGTATCAACAACGGGACCAGGGTATGAGTAGTCAACTTGATCAGAAGCAGTCAGACCTCACGCTTGCTCAAACCAACTGCGCCTCATGGTTTTCGTCGCAGAAGCATTCGAGGCAGCAGAGAGCGGTCGGTTCTCCTTTGTAGATCTCCTTACCGAACCGGTATCACTCGTCCCAAGCGCGCTTTTCCGTCCCGAAGCAGGCGCCACCGTCGGTACCGCCGTCCGCGCGTTGAGATTCGCAGGCGTGGGAGTACCGAGCGACGACCTCGGTCGTGCAATCGGCTCACGTTCCCGCGGTGGAGGGGCGATGCTCTTCGCGAACCGCGCAGCTGTTTCTCCCGTAGTAGTGTTCGTCCCGACTGAAGTGGTGGACGAGCCGAGGGCGCTCATCGTCGGCTTGTGGCGAACGCTTGGTCGAGGTGTGGGTGTCTCGCCGCTGGTCTTGTTGGAGACGGCTGAAGGACGTGGTCTAGGCGTCGGACCAAAGAGAGAGGATTCTCTTCGTGTTGCTTGTGCTTTGTCCCGCAAAGCTGTTGCGGGGGTATTTATCCCCCCAGTGCCCTTGACGGAATCTTTCCGTTTAATCTAGGCACAAAT
>Ga0307515_10022014_pt1 | contig 11260 bp, 8 predicted proteins | sample 17_EM_MG_FD_194513 | JGI IMG/M metagenome (GOLD analysis project Ga0307515, IMG submission 194513) | Populus trichocarpa ectomycorrhiza microbial communities from riparian zone in the Pacific Northwest, United States - 17_EM | ecosystem: Host-associated > Plants > Roots > Unclassified | place... | reverse complement strand
AGGAGCATGGAGAGAGGTAAAATAGGTAGGCTAATTTACAGCCAAGAACGGATAATATCCTCTTGAGAGTTTAGATACTAACCCCCACGACAGACTACCTGTGATCTAATTAGTTTCATGGCTGCCTCATTAGCTGCCGCGTTTACAATCAGAGAAAAACGTATCGAGTTTTCCTTACTTTCACACATTAGAGTTCGTTTCTGGAGACGCATAGTCTATCATGGACATTTGTTATTAGTGAAGAGCTTTTAGGTGTGGTAACTTTCGATGTTATTGCTAAAATATATCTTATTAGCGCCAAGTAATTCAAAATCTCATGCCCAGATGTGTAAGTCCGTGGAATGGCATAAAAAAGTTCATTAGCAGGCTATAAATGTCGTGAATTTGAAGCTTTGTTATGGTTAAGCCAACGATTTAAGCTTGTTCACACTACTGGGACTTACTGCTTCCTCGCTCCGCTGTAATGGTGAGCCTTCCGCAAAAGATGTGATAACTCCAAGCACCCTGCTTGTTCAGATTCACTCATCGGGGTTTTCGTCAATCAAATTTTCTTAGCCTATAATTCGGTGATTTCTTGTGATCAAATCTGGTATCTGATATCGAGATTTTCTGGTGAAGCTCATTTGCGTGCTCACTCCGAAATGACATGTGATTGAGGGGCGTAAAAAGATATTTAGTAATGGAGATATGCTGGGGGTCTCTGTTATTAAGAGTCAAAATTTAGTGGTGTTTCCTTCCATACATTTGGATATAGACTAGGGATGGTTCGAGCGAGCTTCCGTCGTAATTCTTTGATATATCGTGGTGCCGTTAAGCAGTTGTTCTAAGAGCTTAAGTGCAAGTTATGATATCTGTAAGGTGAGCTAATAAAATGATAGGAGATTGAACTTGTATTCTCAAGGGAATTGATGATACTTCAATGGGCTCTGCACTGCAACCAAATGCATTTTCCATATTCAAGAACGGAGCAGACCGTTGAAGTTCTATGCAAAACCTTTCTTGTGTGGACGATTTAAACCCATCCACAACTAGATGATCTCCGATGTGAAATTTCGAAATATCATCCTTCCGATGCATCAAAAATCGCATACATGCCCTTCTCTCCTCTGCCACCCTCCTGTTGCTCTTTTGGAACTCTACCGCCCAGCCACATGCGGTGATAATCCACACCGCCCCATTTCCAGCCGAGCTCTTCAAACACTTGGACGCCTTTCGGGTTATTTGGGAAGACTTCGGTGACCATGCTGCCATCAGAAGTATCAATCTTTTCCATTGCAGCGCGGAGGAGTACGGAAGCCTGATCGTACGAATTCGCATACAGTGGGCCAAATCGGTGTCCGTGTTGGCAGCGGCGAACCATGATCCAACCGAGCAGCTCGCTTGAATCAGTAGAAGATACAATAGCGTAGCCGTAAAGGTCAGAACGGTGGAATAGAGCCTCGTCTGACCAAAGAGCTGGGCGTGCGAAACCGGAATGTGCCAGATCGCTCTCAACTAGGGCCTTGTGAGGAATCTCGCGTAAATCAACAAGCTTCTCTCCACTGGCCAACTTGATTTCTGCCTTCTCGAGATGAGTCTCTTTCAAAGACGGACGCGTCATGAGCCGGATCAAGCCGGTCGCAATGAACCCGAGCCTCTCATAGGTCCTTTTCTGCTCATCGACGCCATCAAGGCCAACAATAGTGGTGCCGCTTGCAACATAGTTCGCTAGTAGAGCGTGGAATAAAGCGCGACCCCATCCTCTGCCACGGTATGCAGCGTTCATGATGAAGTACCCTACCCAACCGGTGCCATTTGCAAAGGTGAAGGGTACAATGCAGCCTTCTGGCTTTGAAGTTTCTTTGGGAACCACCATGAGCCAGCCAGAGTTCTTGGAAACAGTGTAATGAGTGATCGCATCATTTTCATCACGATTCTGGGCTGATATTAGTTTCTCGTAGGGCCTTTGGAAGCTTCGTAAGAGAAAGTCGGAGAGGAATATTGGAGAGAAAGAGTCTCATACCCATTCGAGAGATTGCATGAGAGGCCACCATAAATCATGAACTTCCTCTAAAGACTCAGCGGGGCGTATGAAGAAGTCTTGGGTTTGAATTGCAGCCATAATGATGTTCCTGGATCTCTGAATTGGGGGGGATTTGTCGTCACTGTGTAATTACTCGTATATATATAATTGCACTTTCAGCAGTAGATATTTTTGCGGGGTTCTTAAAACTGAGTGGTGAGGTCCAGCTTTAATATGGATCTATACGCCGCAATATATATTGGAATGCCTAACTGGTTCTGATCGTAAGCCGGAATGAATACCCGCCTCCCCTTTTGGATAATAAGACGAAAGTCGAGGGATGCGCGTTCGTCGATGCCTTAAACCTCCCTGCCTTTACCTATTGGGTACCTTTCTACGTTTACGTGGCACCGTCAAAATTCAATGGAGCCCTGCTTACCTTTGACTGTGGAGTTGTTGGACAAATTCCTTGTCTGAAGGTATGACCCAGTAATTCGTTGAAAATACAGGTTAGAGCTTGTTTGTTTCGGACGTATGATTTGCGATGATGCCTTAAAGGACTAAAGGAGCGCAAGACTCACCTAGAGTCTTTCAGGGACGGTGGGGCATGACTCAAGACGCGAAACCTTATGATTCATGCGCCACGGAAGGCTGCGAAATCCTCCACCAGCCCACTTCCATACTGGTCCACCAACCCACTTGTCCAGTATGCCTCCCTCACTTTGCGCGCTCTGCAAGACGAACCGCGCACTCATCCTGCGCCCTAAGGACCACCAGAAGCTCTGCAAAGTCTGCTTCATCTCCGTATTCGAAACCGAAATCCACCATACCATCACAAGCAACAATCTCTTCCACCCGGGAGAGCGCATCGCAATCGGAGCATCTGGTGGCAAAGACAGCACCGTCTTGGCTAGTGTGCTCAAGACTCTCAATGAGCGCTACGACTATGGGGTCGAGCTGACTCTGTTGTCGATCGACGAGGGCATAAAGGGCTATCGAGATGACTCACTGGAGACTGTGAAGAGGAATGCGAAGCAGTATGACATGCCATTGATGATTGTAGGATACGATGAGTTGTATGGGTGGACAATGGACCAAGTTGTGGAGCAAGTCGGCAAAAAGGGGAATTGCACATATTGCGGAGTTTTTCGAAGACAGGCCCTTGATCGTGGAGCGGCGAAGTTGGGAGTAAAACATGTGGTGACGGGCCATAATGCAGACGATATCGCGGAGACAGTGCTGATGAACTGTAAGTGGCCTCTAATCCCCCAACTTCAAATATTTGGACTCGAATAGCTGGCTGATTCTATTGTTAATTCAGTACTCCGCGGCGACCTCCCGAGACTTTCACGAACCACCTCTATCGTCACATCTACACCCTCAGCTGTGTCTCAATCACCCGATTCCCCCTCGCATACAAATATCAAGCGCAGCAAGCCTCTGAAATACGCCTATGAGAAAGAAATCGTACTCTATGCTCACCACAAATCCCTCGACTACTTCAGCACGGAATGTATATACTCACCGGAAGCATTCCGTGGAAGTGCTCGCGCTCTCATTAAGAACCTTGAACGTGTACGACCAAGCGCAATACTAGATATCGTAAGGAGTGGAGAAGATATGGCCAGGCTAGTACCAGGCAGGAACGAAGCATGCAGCAATGGATGCGGCGGGCTGACAGCCCTTCCGGAAGAAGAGGAGGGAGGCTGCGGAAGCTCAAATGGTCGTAGCGCTGGAGGAGAGATGGCATCAATGGAACACCAACTTGCGCAGAACGAGAGGGCCGCTGAAGTGGGTTTGGAGGTTGAGATTACATCTAGTGCCTTGAATGGGCAGCGAAATGGCAAGGAAAAGAACGTGAAGGATCCCGATGTGGTGCCGCTGGCCAACGGCAAGAAGGGCCGAAGACCAAAAGGACCAGCGCAGACACGACGCAAGACTACTCGACAGACTATGGGACGGTGCAAGCGTTGCGGGTATTTGTCCAGCCAGGAAATCTGCAAGGCATGCGTTTTGCTTGAAGGATTGAACAAGAACAGGCCTAAAAATGAAATCGAAGTCAGCAGCCATGCTCCCGAGAAAGAGCATGGCCATATGAACGGCACAACAAGTGCTATGCAAAAGCTACAACTCGGCGCAGACTGAAATCAGTATTTCTCAGCGGAAATCCCGACAGCTAAATTGGCTGTGTGACGTCTTGCCCTACTGAACCTTGCTTGCCGCCTGGAAAAAATCCCCAGAGGCTGAGAGAGGTTTCAATGTACTTGAGCCGATTGTGCTCACTGATCGCGTGCCATGATACTGTAACAAGGGCACCTACGAAGCTGAAGAAATCCCTATCAAGTATCTCTATACCTTATCTTCGCCTAACCTACAGCCGATATCACAATCCAACGCCTTCGCGGTTGAATCTCACCATGATACCTCTCAATAAAACTAACAAATTCCTCAGAGCGCAATATACTCACTGTAGCCCGATCCTGGTGCTGGCATTTTTTCAGATCCTTGCTCGAGCGACAGGGGTTCGGAAAGAGGGGACGTGCCTCCCTTCCACCGGCCACGTGTGCCTCATCAATATAAAATGGCATCATAACACCAAATCTGCTGATGGGGTAGTGAGACTGTATCAAGTGCCGTTCTGGTGTGTGAGTTCGAGTGCGGTTGTGAGGTAGATAGATTAGTGCTGTAATACGTCTTGCATGCAGCAACCTTGCCGCAGGTTTTTGGAGCAGATGTGTTGTGCAGAGGGGAGTGTAGCGACGTAGATAGACGCACAAAGCAGAGGCGTTCTGGTAAAGACATTATATTATTGTCTCTAGTGCCATATATATAGACTAGGGAATATCACGCCAGCGAGTCTGACAAAGGAAAAGGGAAGTTCTTGTAGTGCAGATATCACATCTCGGACTCCGTCCTAGCCTGGAACCGAAGCGCCCTGATCTTGCTCTATGCCTCACATCTACTGCTACAGCCCAGGAGTAACCTCAAACGGCCCAGTCAATCCCCACGGTCCCGTCACCGTCGTAGCCCCTGTCGACTTGAACATTGCTGTGCCGTCAATGGCGCCCTTCTGGCCTAGAATAATCATGCTCTCGACAACCACGCCCGCCTCCCTCTTAGAACCTCCTTGATACCCGTACGTCCCATTCGAGGTGAGCGATTTCCCGTCCCAGTAAAAGTTGATATCCGTAATTCCTTGCTGGACCAGTGAGTCGCCATCGTCGAGATACAGCGATCCCGTCGCCTTGCCATCAAGGCCGGGTGCGATGATGACGTTGAAGTTCTGCTGGCGTAGCGCGGTGGTGGTATTGGCGCTGTTCGCACGGATTGGAATAATGGAGCCACCTTTCATGTAGACCGGGATGGTTGTGTAGTCTACATTGGTCAGTGTGACCATGGAGCCATTGCCGCGGACTGCTGCAAAGGTCCGATAGTCGTAGAAAAGGTCATCGGGGAGATAGAAGGAGACGGCGGTGGAGTTTGCGTCCGTTACGGGGCAGATAAGGAGGGAGTCGCCATAGAAGTATTGGAGATCGATCCCAAAGGTGTTGGGGTCAGTGGGGTATTCGAAAAAGAGGGGCTTGATGAGGGGGGTGCCATCTTGCGTCTGTCGGTATAGCGCGGTGTAGATGTAATCGAGCAGCTTGTAGCGCGTGTCAATTGCGTTCTTCGCGGCGGCGGTAACGAGTGGCCAGCGGTAGAACTCCTGTGGTGGCGCGCTGATATCTGCGTGGTTACGATAGAAGGGGTAGAAGGCACCGAGTGTTGCCCAGCGTGAACAGAGCTTGTCGTCTGTTGCCCCGTTGAAGCCGCACACATCAGAGCCCACCATCGGCATCTGGAACATGGAGGTGAAAGCGAGCATCTGCGCGATTGAGATCCGGTAGTCGTCCCAATTGGAGTCGTTGTCGCCGAACCAATGGGCCACCTTAGTACCAGCGCCGGCGAAGGTGCTGCGAGTGAGCACCATAGGGCGCCGTCCAGGGCGACGGCTGAGCATCGCTTCGCGGCTGGCGAAGGCATTCATAGTACCGTATAAGTTGTGCGTATCGTATTGAGCGATGCCATTTGCGTTGATAATGTCCGTATAGATGGTGTAGTCACTGAGGCGGCCGCGGTGATTGTTGATTCTGTACGGAGGATTCAAGAGATCACGGCCAGAAAGTCCAGTCATACTACCTGTGGATTGCCGTTTTGCCTTTGAAGAGGTAGATGGCTGGAAATCTGAGGGAAATCCAGGAATGACTCGACCAGTGTTATTTCGTGGCGTCGATATTGGTTGAGGAGGATCATTATCCTGTGATGCTGTCCCTGGAGAGAGTTAGCCAGATATGCTGAGAGGAGAACGCATGATGAAATACCATATGGGTCACATCCGTAGGAGCAGAAATTTGAGGCCTCGTTCATGTCCACCCTAAATGCGTGTTAGTTCGTAATTCCAAAAATATGAACTTCGACGGGACACGCTAGAGCAGACTGCAAGAGGTGAAGAGTTTCACTTCCAGTCTTGATTTCTTATTCTAGCACTTGCATTTCTTAAAAGAGCTTAGCTGAGGACTTACCAAACTGCGTCAATATCAAGACCTGAGTCCGCGCTAAAGAACCTCGCAAATTGGTTGGTCCACCACTGTTGAGTATTGGAGGCAAACCAATCCGGATACACCACCACTCCCGGCCAGTCCACTCCCAAGTACTCGCCAGTAGAATTCTTCAGAAAGACATCTTGAGATACACCGTCTGAGTACGGCGCGTAATTCGAAGTGGCATGAATTCCAGGATCAAGAATGACTATGTAGTGTTGGTCTCGTCCATGTAAAGTACTGACAAGTTCCCGCATTTTATGCATGGGAAATCTCTCCGGGTCTGTTGTGAAATCCTGGCGAAGATTCATGTAATCTATATCTGTCCACATGGTCTCCAGTGGAATTCCGGCAATTGAGTAGTTGCCCACAACTTCGGCGACGTCCAAAACGTCGAAGTATCCATACTTGCATTGGTGGAAACCAAAAGTCCAGTAAGGCATCATAGCGGGTAAACCAACGACTTCTGCGTACTGTTTGCTCACATCCGAGGCCTTTGGTCCGGCCATAATATACAAGTCTATAATGCCACCATTGGTGTTGTACTCTAGGTACTGACCTTCGGTAGGCGAGTTATTGATGTTAATATCCATGCCGTCGGAGCTCAAAAGAAACACTCCATGGGTGCCAGCGCTACCGCGATGGTCAAAGTACATCGGGTGGCTGCCATAAAGATTGGCATGTCTAGGAATAAAGGGGGACTCGGAATTCCATAGGGTACGTTGGTAATTGGTCGTTTCCAGGCGGAAAGAGTCGGAGTGCTCCCCGAGCCCATAAAGATTTGGAGACAGAGGCAGTTGAGTGCGAAGTCGGACGTATTGAGACTTGAAGATCAACGAACTGTTGATACCAGACGTATCGAAGAGAGTCTCATTAGTGTTTGTCCGCGTGACAGTAAACGAGAATGGACTTTCCACGAGGGAGAATTGAATGGCCGCGGCCGATGAAGAAGCATTTTGGCTCGCCGGCCTCGGCATGAATGACTCGGGAACCTGGTAAACATTGAGAGCGGCATCATAAATCTTGATGTGTAGACGGTCGTCTGATGATAGGTCAGTCAATATAAGTCCATAGATTGGGAACATGACCGTTTCAGGTGAAATAGCTATAACTTACTTGTTTGGTATTCGACGAGCAGTTTCAAATCATCGAGATCCTGGCCGTAAGCATTGCACGCCGTGCCAGCAAGCTTCAAATCCGCAGTGAGTGTAGAATCTGTCTTGACAACATTCGATGCTGAGTAGCTTGGACAGTCATTGGTTGTGGTTTGGCGACGCAGGCCTGCATGTGCCAGGGGGCCTGCGAGGGCTGCAGTAGCGGACGCCACTACTGTAAGGAAGAGGCTCGCGAACATGTCGAACTTCCCAACGTCTCTACAACCTCGAAAAAGAAAGCATCTCCACGCTTCCTTATAAACTTCTACGCGGATCATGGCGAACACATATTAACCAACTCAACTGACCCACTTAGCCCGCACACTGTTGCATAACCGTGGTCCAGCATGCGTTCTAACCAGCGCATGATGACCCCAGATGGAAGCAAGGAGGTCATCCCCACTGCTCGACTCGGATCGTGGCTTTCCCCAGAATTCACCAGGGGAGCGACGATGCAACGTGCGGCCTGGAGCGAGATGAAGAGTTCCTGTTTTGGCTAGCCATGTTGCGTTCCTAGCGTTTCTGCTAGATAGACTCCTCTCTGGTTGGCAAAGGGCAGAGCGGTCAAGGGGAGATCTGGGCTGCCGAGAATCAATCATCCCAAGAATTTCGTCCATGACGGAGATTATGCCAGCGTCATTTACTGTCTGAGATGTAACTTCCAGGGATACCTGTTAGCTACGCGCCCATACTAACTGGCCATCAACCCATGCACATACTGCCGGCCAGCAGACACTCCCTTTTCCTCACTCCACCTCTTTTCAAAATGAACAGCGGAAGCGGTTGACGCTATACTAGATCACAAGCTAGAAAGACTATTTGTAGGCCCTGTGTATGCGCTTCACCCGTGCCTAAGGGTCGACGTCCGAGGCCGAATGCAACCCTCCGTTCACGCTAGTATATCTCTCTTTTTGACTGGATGCGTGACCGCTGCAATCTCGCAGAAAGAATTCTTGCTCAACCTCTACCGCCTAGGAAGGTTGATAAGCTCGGACCCCCAGAACTGGGCTCCCTAACCCAATCGGTCACTACTTTGGAAGCTATCTACACCCAATTAAACTAAATTAATTTTTAGCTCCTTTACCCTTATTTTAGCCTCTTTCTCCTCTACTTTCTATAGTTTTAATTAATATTTATAAACTTTATATTTAGATCTATAGCTATCTACTTATAAATCTTTAGACCTTTAGAGCCTTTAAGCTATAATTATAATGTGAGGGGACTCATCAGGAATTTTTTTTTTAGGCAGCCGAAAATTTGGGTCTGCGAAACCTGCGATTTGCGGCGACTTGCGGCAATTTGCTATAAATATATAGGCTACTTATGCACCCGCCTACCCTGTCTGTGTATTTATAGCAAATCACTACAATCGCGACTTAAGCAAGTTAAGTAGACCCTAATTTTTGCCAGTAATAATATCCCTTAGCACGTTAGGAGCCTGAGAGAAGAAGGCCTAAACGCAAACACTAGGATTAAAATAACGCGTATATCTATTGTGAGGGGACTTTATAGATAGGGGGCTATAAGGACACAATTGTAGAATAGGATAGATTGGTAAGAGAGACAAATCCTTAAGGAGGTAAGGCCTATAGGATTATAGAGACTATATATTACGGGTATATGCCTCCAGTATATAACTGGTAACTATTTAAGGGGCGCTTAGGGGTTGTCCTAAGGGCAGCCTAAGGTAACCGCAATAATATCCCTTATATTACCCCCCCTTCTTATAGTTAGCCTCTAATCGTTATTACCTTATAGTAGAGGGAGATTATAGGGGCTTGTCCTAAAAGGGGTTCGGAGAGATATTAAAGAGATATTAATATACCGCTATATATTATCTATCTATCTATTTATCCCCTACTTTAAACTCCTAAAAAACTTTAATAAGGAAAAAAAAAAATAACTAGAGAAAAGACGTAAGGGTTATTAGGAGACCTATTAGAAGCCTATTAAAATTATACTAGTAACTACCTAGGCTAATATAGGGATTTTTATATAACTTTATTTATAAGCCTTTATACTAATCTATAATTAATTGCGAGTATTATAGGCAATTTAGTGTTCTAGTATAGTTCTGTAGAACCTTTTAGTATAGAATTTAATATATAGAGCCTTAGCTTGCCGTTGTCTTTAACTATTAAAATATAGTCTATAATCCTTTTTTTTAATCCCCTACGTTACTAATATATTACTCCTATAATTGCCCTTAGGCTATTAAATACGGTTAAGGTATTAATTAGTTAATTAAAAAGACTTATCTCTTAAGATTTAGTATATATACTTTTAAATCTAGTAGTTCCATACTATATAATTAGCGTAGCTTTACTACCTAGAAAATAGAAGGGACACTTTATAATAGCACTTATAGCTATTATACGATTATTAAAAATATTTATAATATTATTCTTTAATATTATAATATCGTTTAGGTATAATTTAACCTATATATATCTTTAATTAACGTTTTAATTGCCTTCCCCTAGCTACATAATTAGTTTTTATAAGGAAGTAATAGCTAGATAGCTTATACGCGTATTTTCTTTCTTTTAAATTACGCTATTATAACGGAGTTATATTAGTAAGGTTATGGCTATACGCTAAAAAGGTATTAGAAGGTAAAGTATAAAGATATCTTACTTATTAAGCTTAATCCTTTTCCTTAATACCTTACTTCCCATTATTAACCTTTATCCAATTTAAACGTATTTTTAATATATTTTTAAGATTTTCTTCTTTTCTCTTATTATTTTAATATACCTCTTTATTCTCTTACTAACTGCTCTTTTAAGCTAATTCCTTAGCGTATCCTTACCCTACTATTATATATAAAACCTTAACCTCCGCTAACCTATAATAAGTACTAGTCCTACCTAAATAATTTTGCCTATATGTTTTAAAAAAACTAGAAATCTAATAATAGGATTCTAGAGGCTTATAATAAAACCTACTATATAAGGTCTAGTACCTTTAGTCCTTATAATTAATACATGCGTACTAAGTATAGTAGTTATATTAAGGTAAGCTTTTCTATTTTTAATAGATTTCTATTACTAACTTTAAGCTTTAATAGCCTAGGCCTAAGTAGCGACAATCCTTTAATATCCTTAACTACTATATTACCTAAGCTTTCTCTTATTTTAGCGCTAATACTAAATATCTAGGTTAAATTTAAGACTATATTATAGTTATTTATACTGCCTATAATTCCTAATAAGCTAGCTAGTGTTACGGACCTTATATTAGCAGTAGTATAACTACTAAGAATAGATATAAACGGGTTAGTTAAGATAGTATAGGAGGCGCTGGAACCGATTAAGCTATAGAATAAGGGGTAGCCAAGTTACGTAGCTAGTTACGTTATAAGTTCGGAACGTAGGAACGTAGGAACATAGGAACATAACGTACTAACGTACTAACGTATTAACGTACTAAACCCTTTACTATAGGGAGGAGTTATATATTTAAGGACGTACGGTCTCTATAAATAGTTTCTCTTCTTTATAGTAAATCTTAGAATATAATTA
>Ga0307515_10022013_pt1 | contig 11260 bp, 10 predicted proteins | sample 17_EM_MG_FD_194513 | JGI IMG/M metagenome (GOLD analysis project Ga0307515, IMG submission 194513) | Populus trichocarpa ectomycorrhiza microbial communities from riparian zone in the Pacific Northwest, United States - 17_EM | ecosystem: Host-associated > Plants > Roots > Unclassified | place... | reverse complement strand
CAAATTTATGTGATATGATTGATGTGTTTTTCATGTACTAATTTTTCAGTCCCAGAGAGCATTCAGCTAGGTTTTTTTTTTAATTTATAAAAGGTGCAGGGGAAAATAATAAGAATGATTTTTTAAAGTGTTTTCTATTTGATAATATATCACAATAATATTTTTTTAATTTTTTAAAATATAATTTTAATATTAATATATCAAAACAATCTAAAAATATATATAAAAATTAATTTAAATAAAAAGATCAAAATCTCATGAACCCAAACCCACATTTAATAGTTTAAATGTTGGATTTAAAGTCAATAATCAAGAATACCACTGGTATCTTAAGAAACTAATTCAAGATGTGAGTGGCCATTTGCATATCATTTTTGAAATTATATTAATCACATAACACACAATCTTTTGACAATTAATATGCTTGATCTTTTTTATTAGTTGTTGAATTTCTGCAGCTTGTAAACTAGGTTAAAAATGATGTTAATGGAAACTTTGGACGAATAGCTACTGCGATACACCTTGTCACTCAGAACTGATGTCATTTCTCTTCTGAAAAGTTGCAATTACCCAATACCACTCTCGAACCTGCAGCAATGAGACCCCTCTTGGCTGCCGCATAAGCTGTCACTAACCCAACTAGGTATCGGGATTTTTCTCTTTAGTGATTCTATGATATAAATATTATTTGAGATGCTATATCACGTCTGGTCAAAGATGCTGGGAAAAAAGAAGAAGAAGAAATCAGAATCACAATTTGAATGGAACTGAATGCATGCTACGTTTTTGAATTACAGAACGTTTGTTTGATACTTTATACAGAAGGTGACAAGCCCACGTTGTGAGATGATTTCTTGAGAGCTAATTGCAGCAACCACCACTGAAAGTGGTTTTCAGGGCTTGACCACCACCACCTCCCATTTTGGGTGGTGGGTTCCTTCACAGTATGATTGATGAGTACTTACGGGCTATCAAGTTATATATATATATATATATATATAGGCTTTTAGGATGATATCATGCTACTCTATCCCATGTAGGTAAACTAAAACTGAAAAGGAGAGGTTTATTGGTCAAAGAAGTTCGATGATTTTATTGATTTAGTGTTTTTTTCATGGTATTTTTTAAATAGAAATATATTAAAAAAAATATTTATTTTTTATAGTTTGTATTTTAAAATCATTGAAAACACCTAAAAAACATAAATTTATTATTTTTTTTAATGAAAAACAAAAACCATCACAATAATAACGGTGATTATTATGAGTTTGAATTTAATACTAATACAAAAAAATATATTGTTTTGATTATAAAATTAATAAAAGAGGGGTGTTTTTAAAGTCATCTAAAAAGATAATTTAATATTAATTAATACATAAACTAATCCAAAAATGTTTTTATTGTTGAATGAAAAAACAATTAGCTTATAACTAGGTATTTTTTTATCACCTTTTATTCTTACATTCACGGCTATATATGTCGTTCACTAAAGGATACTTGATATGTGACTGAAGCTAGCAGATTCATCATTGATAGCTTGCAGGTTAGATTAATGGGGGGGAAATGTCTGCTCGATTAATCTTCTTTAATTATACATAATTCTGTTCTATAAAATCGAGTGAAAGAAAGAGTTCATCAAAACGAAGAAAATCAAGACCAATATTTATCCAAGTTAGCAAAATTCATGGTGTAAACAGGTTTAGATTGATGTTAGTGCATGTATGATTCATGTAGGGTCATGTTCTACATTGATTGCTTCCACGAAATTCATGCATTTCATAAGTGACTGTTCTCGTAATTGATCTAAAATTAGGTTTAGATTGCGATGTTATCGGGTTAACTTGTGAGTTGCCGAGTCGGTTATTTTTATTAAAATAATATCGTTTTATTTTCTAAAATTGACAGCCAACTTAACTTAGATCATGTTCTAAATAGCAGATTTCTTTGATCAACAGGAAGAGCAAAGAGTAACAGCAGGGCGGGCGCTGCAGAAGTCCAAGATGCTCCATCTTCAAGCACAGTTGTGAACAGTGTATATTAGGTTTATGTTAGTGATGTCCATTTTCAGAACCAAAATTAACTTGTTCATAAGATTAATGCTCCTCTACTTGCTCTATTATAAGTGTGACAGCGACAGTGTCCTCTCATGCTCCTTCACGTTTTCTTGCCTTGCAGCTCTAAGTTCTTCATCTTCTCCGGCGTGTCTCGCAGCAGCTTCTCTTGTTTTTTATTTTTATTTTTTCGGGGGCTATATATGCTACTTGAGGTGAGGTGAGTGATTTCACCTTTAAATCTCAATATATTAGCCACAAAAATAAACAAAAGTTAATAAAAAAAAATTCACAAACTTAGTTTGAGTTAAAAGGTATATCGATCAATTCTTCACTTCCTAATAAAATAATTAGAATTTTATATATCATGCGATGGGAAAATGACGAGTAAGTAATTTTGACATAAATATTTATAAATTAAAAAGGTTTTAGAAAGACATGGGTTTAGCATATGTATCCTATATAAAACACTTGGTTTTGTTTGATAATCAAACCAAGAGCAATATAGATTTGATGAACATGCCAGAACTAATACATTTTGGTCTGACAATCAACCAAACTCGAGATAATATAAGCTTGATGGATATGTCAGGCCCAAGATACTTAGATTTGATAATTAACCAGACCCAAGGCAATATGAACCTGACGGACATTCTGGATCCAAGACATTTGAGTTTGGTGATTAGTCAAATCCAAGGTAATATGAGCTTAAAAAACTTGTCAGACCCAACACACTTGGATTTGACAAACAACCAAACCCAAGACAATATAAGTTTAATAAACATGTCAAGCCCAAGACACGTCAAGCCCCAGGACAACAGTGAACATGTCAAGTCCAAAGCACTTGGGTTTAACAATTAGCCAAACCCAAAGCACTTGGATTCAAAGACTATCGAGTTCTACAACTATATATCGAACCTTAGATGATCTCCTAGATTAAAAGAATTGTAGGCATGAAAATCATCATACCTCTCATTAATGTCATTGAAAGCAAAATACTTTTCGATCCTTCCCTTTTATAAAGACGACAAGATTTAGAAGTATAAATACCCAATGAATCATCCAGGTCAGGGTTCAAGACTTTTTATCTCTTAAGAAAACTTGTATATATTTCAGAGCATTAACCATCTTAAAACTCAAGAACAGAACAAACATTTTATCCCTTGAATTTAGAGCTTTTTTAAGTTATTTATTGTCTTTCGCATAAAAATACTGATTTTATTATCGAAGAGTCGTTAAATCCCCTCTATTGTGACTGTTTTTGCTGTTTTTGCAAGTACTGATATTTCTACCATTAATTTAGTATTCCCTGATCGAAAATGAAGAAAACCAATTACTTTCATATTAATTCATCACTATCATAAACACTAAATAACCTACTGTAAAAGATGATACAAATTGGAATTTGTTAAAGAGGTTGAGAGACTTTGGGTTGTAAGAAAGAAGAGGTGGCAATAAATAAAAGTTGTATTTTTACAATTACCACCATCACGATGAGTATTTCAATGATGCGTTTTGTTGGTGTTTAATTTTAGATGAAAAAATATATAAAAATAAATGTATTTTTTAAATAATTTTAAAATAAAAAACTTCTTCATTTTTTATATCAAGAAACAGTAATTAAATACTATTTAAAAGCTTTTGATGATAAAATAACAGCGAAAGAGGGTCCAACTTTGAATGATACTCATCTAACATAAAAAAACAAAAAAATAAATAAAATGCTCAGCAAACCATTAAAGTGGCCTGAGTGTAGCAGTAATACTATAATACAACCAAATTATGAAGTAAAGTCCAAACAACAACAATAATGATAATTACTGTTCCATAACGTCAAAATGACATTTTTCACATAAATTGGTATAACCTCCCTTACCACGCTAAAAAGGTAAATAATATTCTCTAAATTCTGAAAAATAAAAATTATAAAAAATAGGTTCAAATTCCAAATCTTAAAAAAAAAACCCACAATTAAAGGAAAGATAGTTTTCTTTAAATAGAATTATTGAATTAATATTTGCTGAATTATATTCAGCAAATATGGAGAAAACAAAAGGCTATGTCTGTGGAATCATGTGGAGACTATAGGACGTTTATATTACAGTAAGAATTCCAGCTTGGAAGACTGGAATAAGTTTACGTGTTTGTATTTATACCATGACATCTGAATTTATGATATTAGTACAGTCTAGCAGTTCACTACGGTATTCTAACAATTTATCTATTCTGCATGCAGTGTTTTCTGGAAACTTAAACTGTTACTTACAGCAATCTTATTGTCCAGTCATCAGAAACTTGGACAGCGGGTTTGCGGATGGTTACAACAGAAGATCCATGTCTTCCTTCAAGCATAAGTTGCCCAAGTTCAACTTCAACCTTCTGATTTCCCGGTTCAATTTGAGCATTCTTTGGTCCAGGAGCGTAACCTAGCAGTATAATCCTTTCGATCATGCTCTTTGAAGAAAATTGGGATTTGCTACTGCTGGAGGGGGCTAGATTTATGGATGTAAGCTTTCCATTTGCAAAGACAAAGCGACGATGGATGTAAGCCCCTTGCAAAAACTCAAAGCTTTTACCGTCATCCATGTAGAGTTCACCTTCAGCCGCTTGAGAACTGTTTACAGCTATCACCTGTACCAACAGAGATAGGACCAATCACTCATGTTTTCAATAACATTTAAGACCATGTTATAAAGTCAATTACAGAATAAATTGTAACAAAATCACGGCAATCGGGGGAGAGAGAGAGAGAGAACCAAGATCCAACTTATCCCCATGTACTTTAGTAACAAAGAAAACAACTTGCTAAATTGGATAGCTCCTCCAAAAAGAACTTATAAAACAGTTGAAGAGAGTCCTAACACACGTTGCACTGCAGTGATGGCCAGGCAGAAAGATTTTTTGGCAATTAGAATCATTTTTCCTATTTCACAATTGCATAAACAACCTCAAATCTGCTATTTATCGAACTGCATTATGCTGATATTTTTTTATGTCTAAACATAGATTTCTATCAGGGCCACTCTGATAAAGAACAAGGAGAACATAGTGATCACGATGATTCTGCATCACATGAGGATGGAAAATTTTTTGCCCATGACACAACTATGTCGCAGAAGTGGGGCTAGCTTGATTACCGAGGCAAGGTCAGGTAATTCCATGTCACACCTAAACTGAGTGGAAGAGATGGCTGACCTCAACTCAGACGGAGGTTTACTTCATCACCCACCCTCAAAAAAAAAAAAAAAAAGGGAGAGAGAGAAGAAAAAAAATCTGCCTCAACATGCACATAGTCATCTATATACCATAACAAGACAGCCACTGCTGCACCCTCCAGGACCAGATGTTACCATGTAGAGGCAAGTTAAAAGAAATTCAAGAACAAAGTATATTAATGCCAAAATCCAAAAAGTAGAGGGTTGAGACTGGCAGGTCCCAACAAGCATCAGACCATTAGCTACATACCAAAGTATAAGGATCGTTCACCATCTGTGTTGAGCTTCGACGAAGCCGGTCTTTCCTGGGAATAATAGTTCCAGCCCTTTGGAAAGCAGGAACACTCTCTGCAGCCTCCAGCTTATGCGTTTTACCTCCCTTGTATGCATCTCCAGTTCTAATGTCATACCATAATTCTTTCCCTGGCAGATAAACAGATGCATATTTTGCCCCCTGGACAGAAAAAAAAACCATTGAAATTTTAATTTGAGGAGCAGAAGTAGAAGAAAAAATAAAATAAAGGGAAGACATTGAAATCAATCAAAAATATGTAGAGGTTTTGGTGGCAGTAGCACCTCGGTGTAGATTCCTTGCACCAGGAGGCTACTTCCAACCATGAAAGCCTCATCATTGCTAAAAGTAGCTTCATCAGAAGGAAACTCCATCCACAAGGGGCGCATAACAGGAAGACCAGTTGTGTTTGCCTCTCTAAATAATGTGTAGAAGTAAGGGAGCAACATGTAACGAACATGTATGGCCTCTCTTATTAGTCGTTTATTTTTCTCTCTGCGATCATTTAAAAGATATCCATTTGCCATAGTTATTAGATAATCAACATACTTAAAATAAACAATGGACGAATACAATAAGGAAAAATAAACACTGGGAAAATAATAGGTTGTTACAAATAGAAAAAAATTATTAGGTTTCAAATTATCCCAGACTTGTGGCAAAAAAAAAAAAAAAACTATTAGGTGTCAAATTATCCAGACTCGTGGCACATGCCACCACAAAATTTTGCAGATTTATAAACAACAGATTTCAAAATATCTTTGATTTTCCAGCTTCACTCGGCATCTATATGAAGTCTGGTCCTTCTGTTTGGGCACTTGTGAATGGCATACACAAGAGTTCAAGACTATCAGCAGTATCACTTGAATTTATTGCTCTGAGACAACAATGCCCAGAAACACTTTACCACTGACATGATCTCATGCTCACAAGGTCAAGGCACAAACATATAAAGTAAATGATTATCCTTTTAGTAAAACCAAGTGAGTTATTTCAGTTGGCAGATATGAATGCAACCAAATAGACATGTTTAGCAGACAAAAGCTGGCCGGACTAGGAAAGTTAAGCATCCACTAACCAAAGATCATTGCCAAAGCTTATCAGTTCCACAAATTCCCCTCTCAATTGGCTATATATTAGTAGATTCTAGGGCAATTTTAACACATTCGAGACCAACAATGTCACAAAGAACTCATAAACTAGCTATCTCACCAAGAAAATAATAAGAAACAAATAGGTACTAAAACATAGACTTAAATCCAAAAGGAAAGGAGGGAAAATGATAGCCAAGCAAAAGGAATCATGCCGTAATTACAACACAAAAATAAGGACAGAATACTCGAATAATGGGTATGCCTAGATTGAAAAAGGGAAGAAGAGTGAAGAATACACAGCAATGTAAAACACCACTACCAATCATGAGTGCCCACCCTGCTCAATGGCTTCATGCACCAAGCACCAAAAAGGACATATATAGTTGGGTGAGATAAATAGAAAAGTAGGAATTTAGTACCCAAATAACCAAGGTTCTCGTCTCTTGGTGTCCTGATGGGCATGGCCCCTGAAGAAAGGATAGAAAGCACCAAGTTGATACCAGCGAACTAATAAATCGGGCCCTGGGTTGCCAAAGTACCCACCAACATCCGCACCTAGAAGCCAGAGTTTGAAGAAATAACCAAATTGATTAACCATGACCATCCATCAAAACAATACAAATGATAAGTTAAAAAAAAATATCCATTTACCAGAGAATGAAATTCCAGTGAGACCGAGAGTCAAAATCATTGGGACTGAAACCCTTAGGTGATCCCAATCTGCAGTGTTATCTCCTGTCCAAACAGATCCGTATCTTTGACTTCCAGGGAAGAAGGCTCTTGACAAAACAAAAGGCCTGTCATTCCCACCCCCACGCTTTAGAAGACCATTAGATGTTGCCATGTGGAAGTAGTAGCCGTAGGAATTATGCAACTCCCTGTGTTCTATGCCTCCCAGGTGTAAAGCATCTCTTGGCATTGACACCTGATAACAACAGCCATTGAGTTCATTTAAACCCTTTTGTCTCTGTTTATCCGTTTAAAAATGTTATAATGGCAGAATTATCTTAAGCCCAGTTCAGAATACTCTGAAGAAGTGTGAGAAAAAGACAAGGCAACACCAAGAAATTCCAAAATTATCTGACAGCCTCAGCCCAGAATATTATCCTCGCCAGTCATTGCGGCCAGAACAGGAAAAGTAGTCACCATGAAAGTCTTTTTCCATCATTTAGGTTCTCAAGTTCATGGACAAAGGGCATCTTAGTAGCTAAACCATCAAATAAATTCCTGGTTTCAATACAAGTATGCTACACCTTAGGGATTGCGATGGGAAAGTTCGTGTCAGCTACCACCACAGCTACAATAAACTGTCTGATATACAAAATAATCATTTTGATGCTTTCCTTCCTCAAGATATTGCTTTATCTCACATTATTATATTAAGTGGATGCCAAAATCTATCCACAAATCAAACATGCATACTCCTAGTAAATACAAGGCTCAGTCACCATTAACATTTAATTCTCAGTCTTTCTGGCAACAAATAGAAAGACTATAAAACTAGTCATATGTTATCAGCTACCAACTGATATAAATAAAGAAATGTAGAACATATAATCAATGGCAGTATAAAAAGGAAGGAAAGGATAATATAAGGAGCATACCTCAGGACCATTGAACACAGAAGGCTCATTCATATCATTCCAAATATATAATGAGGGAGTCGAACCGACATAATTCTTGTACGAGAACTTATCACCCCACCACGACCTAATTTCAGGATTAACCATATCCAAGTAAGATGATGAACCAGGCCAGCACCACCCATCAAAATCCTTCCCACTAGCATCCTTCACATAATACCCTTTCTCGGTAGCCTCCTTATGCAACCTAAACGAATTATCCCTCTTAATATGAGGATCCACGATTGTCACCATATGCCTCCCTTTCGCCGCCAACTTCTTTTGCATCTCCTCCGGGTGTGGAAACAACACTGAATCCCACGTAAAATACCTTCTACCATCCGTATGGTCAATATCAAGCCACAAAACATCATACGGAATATCATGTTCATCAAACTTGGCATCCACATTCTCCACATCCTCTTCATCTCTATAATTCCACCTAGATTGATGATATGCAATCGAAAACATCTGAGGCATCGAAGCTCTCCCCGTCACACTCGTATACTGCCTCACGATATCTTTCGGACCCGGACCAACAAAGAAAAACGCATCAACAATCCCCGCCTCACTCATCCAAAACGTATCAATCCTCTTCTGCTTCACCCACTCAATCCCAGACTCCGCATCCCACCCATCTCCCAACACATCAATCTGCATTTCCGCAGCATTCAACCAAAAAAACCCCGCGCTCCTCCCTTCTTTCCCATGCGAAATCATCAACGGAATCGACCCATACAATCCAAATGGAGACTCACTCAAATACTCAAAGACATCCAAATTAAACAACCTATACGGCTCCAAACCCTTCTCCACTCCTGGCCCTCTAGTCGGCTTCAATGCCAAACTCGTGGCGCGTTCCGGAATCCCAGAAACAAATTCAGCATTATAAAACGATACATCAAAGCTAATCGACTGCGGACCATACGGCCTCGTGTCGGTATGACCCCTAAATCTCTCTTCCCAAGTCTCACTATCTTCTTCTCCTTCCTTTTTCACTCTTAATTGCTCGAAATCGAATAGTTGATGAGAATTCAACGAAATTAACTTCTGGTTACCCGATTGCTTATCGCGAACGTAAATCTCGAAAGGATCGTGACGGAGAACAGCGTCGTAACCTTCGGATAAGTAAACAACCGTTGACGGAGAGGATTCGTCGTTAAGAGTTTCCGTTGAGAGTCGTTGGAGCCAGAATTTGTTAGACTCGAACTCTGGGATGATGACGTCAGGGACCTGAAACCGTCTTTTAGAAGCGGGTGGGTCGGAGTGGTCATAATCTTCGTCGATTTTCAGACGGAGGATTCCGTCATGGTAGACCGAGAGGGAGAGGATCAAGGGTCGGACTTGGTCTTCATGTTTAGAGAGGAGAGTGGCGGTGAGGTCGCCGTTGGAGATGGCGATGTTGTGAGGGGTTAAAGTGCACCCGCCGGGGGAGCGGGAGCGGGAGCGGGCGCGTTTGCAGAAGGGAGTTTGGTTGCAGTTGCGGAACTCATCTCGTTTGAAAGAAAGGACTGTTTGGGAGGAGAGAAAGAGGAGGGAGAGGAGGAGGGAGAGGAGGGGTTTCATTGGAGAAGAAGGTAAAAGAGGAGAGGTGCATGGAATGGAAAAATGGAGGAGGACATTATGCGATGACTATAAGCTAGTAGACTTTAGTAGAGAAGAGTAGAAACAGAAGAAGAAATAATAATAATAATAATAATAATAAAGAATAATTACAAAAACTGTCCTATTTTATATATATATATATAATTTTTAAAAATTATTTTTTATATGTTCAAGTAACATAACCGTTTATCTTCTCAACAATATATTTTATTTGAATTTTTTATTTGATTCATAATACAAAATTTAATTTATAAAATAAAATAAAATTCAAATTAAACTATAAAAGAATTTTTATAATTATCTTCTAATAATAATTTATTTTTATTAAAAAAACATTTTAACAAGGTAGAGAGAGAGAGAGAGAGAGAGAGAAAAGATAGTCAAAGATTTCCCTCCATTTTATGACTTTTCTCGAGGAATGTAGGTTATCCTTCCAAAGATCCAAAATCAATAGATAAAAAGCTATCTTAGTAGTTGATAAACAACCCCTATCAAGGACATAAAAATGGAAGCAGGAAATTCAAGCAAGAAATCCTCATCTGCAAAAAGGAGAGATACATGAAGATCACAATAGCAGCAATCCCGCAGAGGTGATCACGGCAGCAGCATTGATAGCTTTGCAGGAAGACAGTGAGACGGAGAGAGAGAAGAAAATAGACAGAGAGAGTAATACAAGAAGCGAAGGAGAGAGATCATCCTTCAGTTAGTCACGCAGTCGATTCTTCTATGATTACATAGTAATGAAAAGCAGCCTTCCTTTTCTTTGTTTCGATCATCAATCCATAGAAAGGTGGATATAGCGGTATGGAAGAACACTCCGGCCAGTTATGATTCCTCTTGCTGTGAACATATATAAGCTTCCTACTGATCTGCAAATCTAGATAAGGAATTTAATTTAATTAATTGCTGTAAACATATTCTTCTATTTTAACTTTTTTAAATTTATGAATTGAATCATTAAATTTAAGGAATCATGAAGTTTAAATTTTTAAAATTAAAATAAATAAAATAATTTTTTTAAAAAAAATCAAAATTATTATCATAACTATTATTAATAACTAATGTTATTACTATTATTATTGTTGTTATAATCATCATCATCACCATAATTATTGTTAATATTGTTATTATTAATAATAATAACAGTATTTTTATTAATATTATTATTATTTTAACAATTATTATTATTATTATTATTATTATTATTATCTATTATCACTACATGAGATTGAGATAACTCTATAAAAAAATTAGAAAAAAAAAATAACAAAAGCTCAATCCCTAACAAACCCAATATTAAAAGATAGAATTGAAAAAAAATATGTAAATATAGGACTTAAAAAAACATTCAAGTCAATCTAGACTAACCTTTCAAACCCAT
>Ga0307515_10022012_pt1 | contig 11261 bp, 6 predicted proteins | sample 17_EM_MG_FD_194513 | JGI IMG/M metagenome (GOLD analysis project Ga0307515, IMG submission 194513) | Populus trichocarpa ectomycorrhiza microbial communities from riparian zone in the Pacific Northwest, United States - 17_EM | ecosystem: Host-associated > Plants > Roots > Unclassified | place... | reverse complement strand
TGCCGACCCCACCTTCGCCGACCCCACCTTCGCCGACCCTGCCGAAGGCGCCGGCGGGCAGAGAGCCTGTGCCCACGGACAAACCCGAGGTGCGGCGGGCCAGGAACAACAGCCGGCCGGCCCGGTTCGGGGCCGGGGTGAGCAGCCGCCCCACGAGCCTCACGCCAGCGCGTCAGCCACGGTCGTGAGAAGCCGGTCGCACCAGGCGGCGAAGGGCGCCCGGTCACCCCGGGCCGGGTGGATGCGGTTGCTCAGGATCACGACGCCGTAGCCGCGGCCGGGCTCCAGCCAGACCCGGTTGCCGACGAAGCCCGAGCAGCCGTAACCGTCCGCGCCGGCGACCGCGCCCCCGAGCCCGCGCGTCGGGGTGAGCCACCAGCCCAACCCGTACCGGCCGCCGTCCCGGCCCGTCGCCCAGCAGGCGCGGGCCGCGCGCTGCAACTCCGCGGAGACGGCGACCACCCGCTCGTCCAGCCAGGCCTGGGCGGCCCGGGTGACCAGCGACAACGTGCCGAAGGCACCGGCGTGCCCGGCGTATCCGCCCATCGCCGCCGCGTTCTCGTCGTGCACCTCCCCCACGATCAGCCGCCCCCGCCACGGGCATCGTTCCGTCGCGACCGCGGCCCCCGGCGCGCCGCCGAGCCGCAGGCCGGTCCGCGACCGGGCCAGGTCCGGCAGCGACCTCCCGGAAAGGTCCTCGACCAGGGCGCCCAGCAGGATGAAGCCGATGTCGCTGTAGACGGCATTCGCCTCGGCGCGGTCTCCCGGCCGCAGGCGCAGGGCCGCCGCCACGATCGGCTCGGCGCCGGACATCGTCTCGAAGAACTTGATCGTGGCGGGCAGGCCGGCCCGGTGGCTGAGCAGATCGGCGGCGGAGACGGCGCCGATCGGCAGCCCGGCGACCCGAGGCCAGGCCTCGGCGAGCGGCCGATCGAGGTCGAGCCGGCCGCAGGCGGCCAGGGCGAGGGTCTCGGGCAGGGTGACGAGCACCTTCGTGAGGCTGGCCAGATCCCACCAGTCGCCGGCCGCGACGGGCCGCCCGGTGCTCAGGTCGGCGACGCCGTGCACCGCCTCGGCGAGGACTCGCCGCCGGTCGAAGACGGACACCGCGACGGCGGGCATCGGCGCTTCCCGGGCCGTCGCCGCGAGCGCGTCCAGATCGCTCCTCACCGCGGGTACTGTATCGGCGGTAACCGAGCCTTCCGGAACACCGAGGAGCATCGTGCACCTGAGGGATCTACGTGGCCGGCGGGTCGCCGTCTGGGGCACCGGGCGCGAGGGCATCGCGGCGGCCGAGTCGATCGCACCGTTCCAGCCGTCCCGCCTGATCGCGGTCCAGGACAAGAAGACGTTCCTGGCCACCGACTGGAGCGGGCATCTCGCCGAGATCGCGCCCCTGTTCACCGGCGCGGACGCGCACCGCGAGCTGCAGTCCATCGACGTGGTCGTGCGCTCGCCGAGCATCGCTCAGGTCAACCCCTGGATCCGGGAGGTACGGGCCCGCGGCGGCGTGGTCACCGGCGGCACCGCGCTGTGGATGGCCGAGAACGCCGCGAAGACCATCGGCGTCACCGGCAGCAAGGGCAAGAGCACCACCACGACGGTGATCCATCACCTGCTGGCGGGCGTGGGCCGGCCCAGCACGCTGGGCGGAAACATCGGCATCGCGGCCCTTTCGCTGCCCGAGGCGGAGCGGTACGTGCTGGAGCTGAGCGTCTACCAGTGCGCGGACCTGCAGGACTCGCCCCGGGTGGTGGCGCTGACCTCGCTGTTCCCGGAGCACCTGGACTGGTCCGGCAGCGAGAGCGGCTACTACCGGGACAAGCTGAACGTGGCGATGCACGGCGCCGAGGTGATCGTCTACAACGGCCAGGACGCGCGGCTGGAAAGCGAACTCCGCGGGCAGCGCGCCGACCTGCCGCTAGTGGCGGCGAACAGGAGCGACACGTTCCACGTCGCGGAGGGTCCGGACGGCCGGCGGTGGGTTTACCACGCCGAGGTGCCGCTGTTCTCCCGGGAGTTGTTCAAGCCGATCGGGCGGCACAACGAGGGCAACCTCTGCGTCGCGCTCGGCGCGCTGCAGAGCGCCGGGGTCGACTGCGTGGCCGAGCGGGCACGGCTGGCGCAGGCGCTGGCCGGCTACGAGCCCCTGGACCAGCGGCTCACGCCGATCGCCGACCCGTCCGGCCTGACCTTCGTGGACGACTCGCTCTCCACGGTTCCGCAGTCGGCCATCTACGCGATCGAGGCGTACGCGAAGGGGCCGCTGACCGTGATCGTCGGCGGCGAGAACCGGGGCGTCGACTACGGCCCGCTGCGCGATTTCCTCGCCGAGCGGCAGATCACGGCGACGCTGATCGGCATCCCGGACAGCGGGCCACACATCCTGGACTCGGTCAAGGGGCTGCCGGCCATCACCACGATGATCGCCGAGGACCTGGTCGAGGCGGTCCGGCTGAGCCGCGAGCACACCGCCGCGAACGGCACGGTGCTGCTGTCGCCGGCGGCGCCGAGCTACGGCCGGTTCGACAACTGGCAGCACCGGTCGCGGGTCTTCCGGGAAGCGATCGACGCGACCGCGCCCTGATCAACCGAGGGCCCGCAGCAGCGCGCGCATCGAGCAGATCGCCGAGCGGATCTCCTGGAGGTAGCGGTCCGGGTTGGTGGCGCCCGGCGCCGGCGGCACGGTGGCATGGTCCGGGTCGAAGCCGATCGTGTCGATGCCGCAGCGATACCGCAGGGCCAGCATCCGCACCGCGTCGCAGTGCTGGAACGGCACATAGATCGGCGAGGTGACGATCAGGATCCGGTCGGTCGCGCGCAGGCTGATCCGTCGCGCCCAGAACTCGTACGTGTCCGGGGTGTTGGCCCGCCGCGACTCGGGCTGGCTCGACGGCGCGGCCAGCACGTGCACCTCGGGGCAGCCCGCGGCGCGGTAGGTGAGCACCTCCCAGGAGCCCTCGGACGCCTCGCGCAGCACCGGCTCGCCGAAGCCGAACCCGATCCGGATCCCGGCGTCCATCGCGTCCACCTCGTAGCGGCCGCCGGCGAGCGCGGCTAGCGCGGTCTCCGCCTCGGTCAGCGGCCGGAAGCTGCCCAGCGCCGCCACCTCGGGAACCGCTACGGCGCCGGCGCGGACCAGCCGCGCGGCGTACTCGGTGCGCTGCAGGCAGGCGCGGCCGAGTCCACCGAGGACCAGCAGATGGTCGTACGCCGGGCGCGGCGGCGCTTCGGCGTCGACCAGGCGCAGCGCGGTGGCCGCCGCGGCGATGAGCTCGACGGTTGCCGGGGCGAAGCTGGGCGCCCGCACCTGGTCGCGCTCGACCTTGCCGTGCTTGCGGAAGTCCCAGTGCTCGTCGGAGAAGCCGTCCAACCAGGCCAGCAGGTCGTCGACGCCGGCCGACGGAAGCTCGCCGCCGAACGCGGCGACGAGCGCCCGCATCGGCTCCGACGAGATCCAGCCGTGCATCTCCGCGGCGATCGTGTCGCGCCGGAAGTTCGGCTCGCTGGACGGCAGCGGAACGGCCGCGAAGCTGACCACGGATCTCCTCGGGTGTCCACTCTTGACGTAAGGGCTCGTCACACCTAACACTCTCGCAATCGCTTCGTCACAGAGCCGACGCAAATAAATCCCGCGCAGTGCATCGAAGGGGTGGCATGTCCCCACGAATGTTAACGCTAACAAGACTTACTGTCGCGCTTCTCGCGCCGGTCGTGCTGGCCGCCGGCGCGCCATCGGCGACGCCGGCGCGGGCGGCAGACACCACCGCGGGCCTGCTCCTCTGGTACAAGCTGGACAACTCGGCGGGCACCGTCGCGACCGACTCCTCGGGCAACGGGCGCGACGGCACGGTCGGCGGCACCGCCACCTGGGCCGGCACCGAGGGCCTGACCTTCGACGGATCCAGCACCTACGTGCAGGCCCCGAACAACCTGATGGCCGGCCTGGAGTCGATCACCGTCTCGTTCGACGTCAAGATCAATACCGCCCAGGGCACCCCCTACTTCCTGTACGGGTTCGGCAACAGTAGCGGCGGCAGCGGGAACGGATACCTGTTCACCACCGGGAACCACTTCCGCACGGCGATCACCACGGGTAACTGGTCCGGCGAGCAGAACACCCGGCAGTCCACCTCGTACAACCTCGCCCGCGGCGGGTGGAAGCACGTCACCTACACGCAGACCGGTGGCACCGGAATCCTCTACGAGGACGGCGTGGAGATCGGCCGCAACACCGCGATCACCGTGACTCCCGGCGCGATCGGCGGCGGCGTCACCACCGCGAACTACATCGGACGGTCGCTCTACTCCAGCGACCGGTACCTCAACGGCGCGATGCGCGACTTCCGGGTCTACAACCGGGCCCTCGCCGCGGCCGACGTCGAACAGCTCGCGCTGCCCTACAACACCGAGGTGGTAATGGCCGACACAACCGCGCTCAGCCTCGGCGACACCAGCGCGGTGACCGCCAACCTGACGCTGCCGGCCACCGGCCCGCACGGCACGGCCGTCACCTGGGCCACCAGCGACAGCTCGGTCGTGTCCAGCGGCGGGGTCATCACCCGGCCGGCCGCCGGGCAGCCGGCCGCGCACGCCACGCTGACCGCGACGCTGAAGCGCGCCACCGTCTCGGATACCAAGACCTTCGACGTCACCGTGCTGGCCGAGCCCGACAACCAGGGCACGGCGGAGGCCGCGGCGGCGGCGCTGTCCGTCCGCAACCTCGACGACGTCCGCGGCCACCTCACCCTGCCCGCGACCGGCGAGAACGGCACCACGGTCGGCTGGTCGTCGGCGCGGCCGGAGCTCATCTCCGACACCGGCGAGGTGCATCGTCCCGCGCCGGGAGCCGGCGCGGCCACCGTCGCGCTGACCGCGACCGTACGCAAGAACGCCGCGACCGCCACCCGTGTCTTCACCGCCACGGTGCCGGAGCTGCCCGTGGCGAAGGACTACGCGGGCTACCTGTTCAGCTACTTCATCGGCAGCAACGAGCAGGTCTACTTCGCGCTGAGCCACGGCAACAACGCGCTGAGCTGGCGCGAGCTCAACGGCGGCCAGCCCGTCCTCACCTCCACCCTCGGCGACAAGGGCGCCCGCGACCCGTTCATCATCCGGTCCCCGGAGGGCGACAAGTTCTACCAGATCGCCACCGACCTGCTGATCAACGACGACGGCAACTGGGACGCCTCGCAGCGCACCGGCAGCAAGTCGATCCTGGTCTGGGAGTCGACGGACCTGGTGCACTGGACCAACGAGCGGCTGGTCAAGGTGTCGCCCGACACCGCGGGCAACACCTGGGCGCCGGAGGCGTACTGGGACGACGACCTCGGCGCGTACGTGGTCTTCTGGGCCTCCAAGATCTACGCCGAGAGCGACCCGAACCACACCGGCGACACCTACAACAAGATGATGTACGCGACCACCCGCGACTTCTACACGTTCAGCGCGCCGCAGGTGTGGAACGACCCGGGCTACTCGGTGATCGACTCCACGGTGATCAAGAACAACGACGTGTTCTACCGCTTCACCAAGGACGAGCGCAGTTCCTCCGCCACGCCGTGCAGCAAGTTCATCATCGAGGAGAAGTCCGCCGAGCTGCGGAACACCGACTGGGACCAGGTCAAGGACTGCATCGGCAGCGGCTCGATCAGCCAGGGCGAGGGGCCGCTGGTGTTCAAGTCGAACGTCGAGGAGAAGTGGTACCTGTTCATCGACGAGTTCGGCGGGCGGGGCTACGTGCCGTTCGAGACGACCGACCTGGAGTCCGGGGTGTGGACCGTGCCGGCCAGCTACTCGCTACCCGGAAACCCGCGCCACGGCACCGTCCTGCCGGTCACCGCGGACGAGTACGACAAGCTGCTGCGGGCGTACGCGCCGGACCAGATCGTCGTCAGCCTGCAGGATGTGGCGGTCACCACCGGGGTCGGGCAGGCGCCGGTGCTGCCGGCCACCGTCCCGGCCACCTACGCCGACGGCGTGCAGCGCTCCGCGACGGTCACCTGGGACGCGGTGCCGGCGTCGGCGTACGCCGAGGTCGGCACGTTCACGGTCGCCGGCACCCTGACGGACGACGCGCCCGGCCGGGCCAAGGCCACCGTGACCGTCCAGCGCGACCCGGTGCCGACCTCGCACCTGGTGCTGCGCTACCAGTTCGACGAGACCGCCGGCGTGGTGGCCCGCGACTCGTCCGGGCGCGGCTACGACGGCACGTATGCGCGGACCCCCGCGTGGGGCACCGGCGTGCAGGGCGGCTCGTTCAAGATGAGCGGCGGCGGCAGTTCCTCGACCACCGCGCCGTACGTCACCATCCCGAACGGTGTCCTCAAGGACGCCACCGGCGTCACGGTGTCGACCTGGGCGAAGTGGAGTTCGTCCAGCACGGTGAACCAGTGGATCTACAGCCTCGGCCCGAACAGCACCAAGTACCTGTTCACCTCCCCGTCCAACGGCAGCCAGGTGCTCTACTCGGCGACCACCACGGGTAGCTGGCAGGCCGAGCACCGGTTGGCGTCCAGCGCGGCGCTGCCCGGCGGCAGTTGGCAGCACGTCGCGGTGACCGTCGACGCGGCCAGCCAGACGGCGGTGATGTACCTCAACGGCATCAAGGTCGCGTCGGCGACCGGCGTCACCGTCAAGCCGTCCGACCTGTACGACGCGACCAAGTCATACAGCGGGTACGTGGGCAAGTCGCTCTACTCGGCCGACCCGTACTTCGCCAGCGAGGTGGACGACTTCCGGATCTACGACACCGCGCTGTCCCCGGCCGAGATCCTGGAACTGGCCGGGAAGACCACCTCGATCGGCGCCGTCGCGCTACCCCAGTTGAAGATCGACGCGATCGTCGACGACGCGGCCGGCACGATCAAGCTGCCGGTGGCCGAGGGCACGAACGTCGCCGCGCTCGCACCGAGCTTCACCCTGGCGGCCGGCAGCACCACCAGCCCGGCCTCGGGCACGGTGCGGGACTTCACCCACCCGGTCACCTACACCGTCACCGGCTCGGACGGTAAGACCCGGGCCTGGACGGTGCAGGCGCTGGTGATGAAGAGCCCGGTGCTGCCGGGCCTGTACGCCGACCCGAACATCGCGGTGTTCGGCGACACCTTCTACCTGTATCCGACCACGGACGGCTTCGACGGCTGGAGCGGCACCCAGTTCCACGCCTTCTCCTCCACGGATCTGGTGCACTGGACCGACCACGGGGTCATCCTCGACCTGGGGCCGGACGTGGACTGGGCGGACAACAGCGCCTGGGCACCGACCATCGCGGAGAAGAACGGGAAGTACTACTTCTACTTCAGCGGCGGGATGGCCACCGGCAACACCGGCAAACACCTCGGCGTCGCGGTGTCCGACTCGCCGACCGGGCCGTTCACCGACGCGCTGGGCGAGCCCCTGGTGGCCGCCGGCACGTACGGCGGGCAGATGATCGACTCGGCGGTGTTCACCGACGACGACGGCCAGTCCTACCTGTACTGGGGCAACGGCTACTCCTACCAGGTGCCGCTGAACGACGACATGGTGTCGTTCGACGCGACGAAGGTGAAGACCTACAAGCCCACCAATTACAACGAGGGCAGCTTCGTCATCAAGCGCGGCGGCACCTACTACTTCATGTGGTCGGAGAACGACACCCGCAGCGCCGACTACCGGGTGGCGTACGCGACCGGAACCTCGCCGACCGGCCCCTGGAGCGACCGGGTGGGTGTGATCCTGGCCAAGGACGCCGGCCTCGGCATCAACGGCACCGGGCACCACTCGGTGGTCCGGGTGCCGGGCAGCGACGACTGGTACATCGCGTACCACCGCTTCGCGATGCCCGGCGGGGACGGCATGCACCGGGAGACCACGATCGACCGGCTGCTGTTCAACGCCGACGGCAGCATCCGGCCCGTGGTGCCGACGCTGGAGAGCGTCGACCCGGTCAGCATCGCGCACGCCGGGCCCGACGTCTCCGGCACGGAGGGCGTGGCGGTCACGCTCGCCGGCTCGATCTCCGGGGCGGAGGTGCCGGTCACCTGGAGCTATCCGACCGACGGCGGCGGCACCTGCTCCTTCGCCGACCCCGGCGCGACGCGGACCGCCTTCACCTGCACCGACGACGGCACCTACCGGGTGACCCTGACGGCCGGCGGCAGCTCGGATACGGCGACCGTCACCCTCGCAAACGCCAAGCCGGTCCTCACCTCGGTCACCTGGCCGGAGGGCCCGATCGCGCTGCGCTCGGCGGTCGCCGTGCGGGCGACGGTCGTGGATCTGGGCGGCGGCGACACGCACTCCTGCCGGGTGGACTGGCAGGACGGCACGACCTCGCAGGCGAAAACCGCCGGCGGCGGGTGCCGGGCGGAGCACGGGTATGCCAAGCCGGGCGTGTACCAGCCGTCGTTGACCGTCACCGACGACGACGGCGGGGCCGCGAGCGCCGCGACGCAGCGCTACGTGGCGGCGTATGACCCGGGCAAGCCGTACCTGGCGGGTGCCGGGACGGTCGACTCGGCGGCGGGCGCATACTGCACCAAGCCGGCCCAGGCCGGTCCGGCCACCTTCGGGATCGTGGCCGGCCGGCCGGGGCGCAGCGGCGCCGGCGAGTTGGAATTGCGCTACCGGTTCGGCACCCTGACCTTCGCGGCAGCCGCCTACAAGAAGGCGACGATCGGCGGCGACGAGGTCCGCTACGAGGGCAAGGGTGCCTTCAACGGCACCGAGGGCTACGGGTATCAGGTCGGCCTGACCGATGAGTCCCGGCGCCGGGGCGCCGCGGACCGCTTCTGGATCAGGATCACCGATCCGACGACGGGACGGGTCGTCTACGACAGCCGGATCGGCGCCCGCGGCACGGCGCTGGTCAGCGGCGACATCATCAACCGCCTCCGGTAAGGCGACAGGACCCGGGGCGACTTCACCTCGCCCCGGGCCCTATCGCTCGGCGAGCACGCCCGCCGCCACCTCCAGTAGCTCCGGCACCGCGGCAGCCGGATCGGCCGGGGCGGCCGGAAACGGCTCCGGGTCGAGGCAGCGGTCCAGGAGCAGCTCGACCAGCCCGGCCCGGTGCAGAATGTCGTCCGCGTCGATCGCGCCGGGCAGGATCCGGATCTCGATCGTGTCCCGCAGCGGGGTGTCGGTGAGCAGTTGGGTCAGGTTGACGTCGAAGAACTTGGTCAGCCCGCCCTCCGCCGCCGCCTTCCGCAGGTCGTCGTAGTCCGGAACGCCGCCGACGGCCGCCACCAGCGGCTCCGGCAGCGGGGCCAGACGGCGGCAGGCCGGGTTGGTCTGCAGCACCGTACGCAGCGCCTCCCGCCAGTACGCGAACAGCCGAACGACGTTGGCCAGGGCCTCCGGGCGACGGAACGGCGCGCCGTCCAGATGCAGGTGGACGGCGGCCTCCCGGGGGACGGTAAAGCCCAACTCGCGGGCCGGGCCGAGCAACTCCGCCAGCGCGGCGCCGTGCTCGTCGGTCAGCGGCGGGGTGATGATCTCGCAGGGCCGTTCGCGCTCGCCGCCCTGGGGCGCGGCCAGCGCAATCGTCGCGCCGGCCCCGTCGCCCAGCCGATACACGTCGCCGTGCCGCTCGACCGGGCTCCCCCACAGCCGCGCCACCGCGTCGAGAGCGGTCTCAATGCCGCCGCCCGGATCGCTGTGCGCGGCAAGCAGGCGCAGCAGCCGCGGATCGTCGCTCAGGATCCGGAACCAGCCCGGCGGCGCGGCGGCCCGCGGGTCGAGGCCGGCGAGCAGGGTGACGTCGTCCACGAGCGTGCACAGCAGGCCGCCGTCGGCCCGGAGCACCTCGTACCCCCGGGTCAGGTGCAGGAACCGCCCCAGGCCGGGCACCAGGGACGGCTCGCTGTCGTGATGCCACACCGGCCGGACCCGGCCGGCGCAGCGGCCGGCCAGGTCCAGGGCCAGGGTGTGCCGGCTGCGGCCGGGCGGGGCCATCAGCTCGATCTCGAATCCCGTACGCCGGCGCAGCCGAACGGTCACGGCTCGAACGGCAACGTCTCGCCGGCCAGCAGCTTCTTCCCGCCCATGATCTTCGCCGCGTACGGGTCGGTCGTGTGCCACAGGTCGGCCAGCTTCACCGCGTCGGCGTAGTCGTACCCGGCGCCGAAGAACGCCTCCAGCCGCTTCGCCTCGGCCGTGTCACCAGGGTTCCCGGTGGGCTCGGACCCGGGCGTGCTCGGAGATCCCGGGAGGTGCGGGAACGGCAACGTCTCACCGGCCAGCAGCCGCCGCCCGGCCTCGGCCTTGGCCAGACCCACGCTCTCCGGGCCCGAGATGCCCCAGAGATTCGCCAGCTTCACCGCGTCGTCGTAGTCGTACCCGGCGGCGAAGTAGGCAGCAAACTGCCTCGCTTGCTCCTCCTCCGCCGACGCGGACGAGGACACCGAGGGCAACGGGGCGGCGGCCGGCGCCACCACGGCCACCGGGTCCTTCGTACCGCCGGGCAGCAGCCCCGGGAGCGTGATCGCCCCGGCGATCAGGCCGGCGCCCAGCACGGCACCGCCGGCGGCCTGGGCGCCCCGTCGGCGCCGCTTGTAGGTAAGGGCCAGCTTCTGCACCTGGGCGTAGACCGCCGCCGGATCGGGAGCCAGATTCTCGTGGGTTTCGAAGGCCTCGCGCAGCCGGTTTCCGTGGTCGATCACAACTTCTCCTCGGCATGGATCAAGCTATGTAGCTCCGACGAGAGCCGGAGAGTCTTCAACGCCCTCGAGGCATGGCTCCGCACGGTGGCCTGCGAGCAGCCGATCAGATCGGCGATCGCGCCGTCCTCCAACTGCTCGTAGTACCGCAACACCAGCACGGCCCGCTGCTTGCGCCCCAGCGTGGCCAACCTGTTCCACAGCGCGTCGGCATCGACGACGTGCTGGGCGTGGTCATGCACCCCGCCCCGGGCATCATCGATCTCCGCCAGCCGCTCGCCGACGGCGTGCACGTTGCGCGCCGCCCAACTACGCCGCCAGGACAGGTACTCGTTCAGCACCATCCGCCGCACGTAGGCCTCGGGCGCGTCCGCGTCACTGATCCGCCGCCACTTGACCTGCGCCCGGGCCAGCACCTCCTGGACTATGTCCTGGGCCAGGTCTCGGTCGCCGGTGAGGACGACCGCGTACCGCAGCAGACTGGGCAGCCGGGCCACCGCAAATTGCTCGAAGGTCACAACCCCTATGACGCCGCTCGAACGCCAGTTGTTCACTCCCGATCCCGACTTTCTCCGGCGGGCCCGCTGCTCGCGCTCGGCACGGTGGTTATACACAGCTGAC
>Ga0307515_10022011_pt1 | contig 11261 bp, 2 predicted proteins | sample 17_EM_MG_FD_194513 | JGI IMG/M metagenome (GOLD analysis project Ga0307515, IMG submission 194513) | Populus trichocarpa ectomycorrhiza microbial communities from riparian zone in the Pacific Northwest, United States - 17_EM | ecosystem: Host-associated > Plants > Roots > Unclassified | place... | reverse complement strand
CCTATTATATAACGTTGTTTTAAGCCTTTAGCAATACCCCCCTTTTTTCTTCTTTTCTATACCTTAAGTATCCCTTCTATATATATATAGTAACCACAGCATCGCCAGAGCTCCGCCTCTATAAGAGGGGGGGTAGTATTACGGAACCCCACTATAGGGGCCTCTATAGGAGAGCCCCGTGCTCTCGCGTACACCTCGCGTACAGCTTATATCAGCTACGCGTAGGTATATTACCTCCTTACGCCCTCGACCCTTACGATGGATCGCGTAACGTCTTGTAAACTCCTTGAATACATACGCTTTATAGCCACTGCCCCCGTCCTATGACATTAGTAAGTATATTAATCCTCTTTATTCTAAAACTAGATAGAACTATAAGGCTATATATAAACTATTGCGGTCTTAATAAGATATTTAAGTATTTTTAAGTATTACTAATTTCTATAGGTGCTTTATTTATAACTACTTGGATATTATCTAATACCTATTTAACTATATTATAAAAGCTTCCTAAGACCTAGCCTAAGGAGTAAAACGCTTAAAGGCGGGAAGGAAAAAAACTAAGAAGGGACTAACTAAATAGTATAAGCTATAGTTATGGCCTAAAAAGGGTTAAAAGGCCTTTTAGGAATTATACGTAAAGTTTATAAAAGCTTTATTACTACGGCATTTTAACCTAGATTAGCTACTAATAATAATTACTAATATATTAAATTCCGCCCTTATTAGTATTCTAATATAACCTAATAGGTATCTAGATACTACCTCGCGCTATTAAAGACAAGTAATATTTTAATAGAAAATTCTAGGGGCCTAAAATTAGGTATTATACCTATGATAAGTGTTAGGTGACGAAGTCACCTCGCCTATATATATTGTTCCGCACAGCTATACCTGGCACTAAGCCAGTCACTCGCTTACCTTTTAGGGTTTATACTATAGTTAAGTGGTGCGGAGCTTATTACCTTATATAGTGACTAGCTTAATACCTAGGGCCTTATAGGTTTAAACCTCGTTTATACCCTAGGCTGACTTAGGGACAGCCTACCAATTATATAACTAAAGGAGCCGGTTACACAACTGAGCCTTAGCTTGGTTAGGTTAATACCGTAACTAAAGACGCCAGTCCCTATAATTAAAGCGCGAGGCGGCCTCTTTAGGCGCCGCGCTATAGCTGCCAGAGGTCTAGTATATTAAGCGCGATAATCCCTAAGGCATAATAATGCATTAGGGACTGTAGCCTGGCCTAATCCTGCGCCCCTAAGCCTACGGGACAGGACGTTGCGCCTAAGGACAGTCGCCATTGGAAGGGATGCATTATCAGGTAACGAAGTCACCTCGCCTATATGTATTGTTCCGCACAGCCGTGCCTAGCATTAAGCCAGTCACTCGCTTACCTTTTGGGGTTTGTGCTGTGGCTAAGTGGTGCGGAGCTTATCACCTTAAAATAAGAAACTGCTATCTATAGTTAACTACATTAAATAGTAGCAATATCACCTTAAGCACGCAAGCTATACTACTCGTATACTCTTAGATTATTATAATTTATACTACTTTATAACTATAAAGGAGCTTATACCTTAATAAGCTAAATAGGTAAAAGAGCTTATATAATTTAGTTTTAAGATTAAATATAAGCTAGGGGAAAATAACCCTACTAATAGACTACTATAATGGCTAAATTATACTAAAGGCATTAAAATAGGAGAAGGAAAATAGATAATAGATATCTTACTCCCTATATTATTGATAAGCTCTAGATATAGAATACTTAAGTACCTATAGCTCTACGTACTAAGTTTTAGGCGGTATAAACCCTACTAGCTTTTGCTAATATTTTAGCTAGTACCTAGTCTATAGCTAATAAGGGTCTAAATATACCTAGATAAGATATTCTTAGAACCTAGTAATATATTACCCCTAATTACTAAGCTATCCTCTTAAACTAATGGCAAAGCTATAGAGTATTCAGAACTTAGAGCTCTATAATAACTAAAGGACTTTAACCTTATAACGGCCTTCCTAATATATATATACCAAAAAGTTATAAGATCTATAGTACTATCTAGTCTTATACTTAGAGTAGTATAAAACGAAATAGCTTTTATCTAGAAACTATCTAAAAGGTTAACGGATTTTATCTATAAGGTATAATAAAGGGACGCTTTCTATACTATCTTTAATATAAAAGTAGACTAGAAATATAACAGAAAGGAAGCTACTAGGCGCTACTTATAACGGCGCTAGAGCGCGTTACCTAGTTAGGGGTTCGCTTAGGACTTGGCATATATATATAGACATAGCCTTACTACCTTCTCTTACTCCTTAGCTTAATATCTTTATAATACAGCATTCGTTCGATTCACCTTTAAAGTATTTATTTAAGCCTCCATCAAGGTATTTATGGAATAGTTTAAGCCGTTATACTACTATTAGGAACTAGACCTATTAGGGCTACTACGTAGAAATAGTAAGGTTTAGGTGCTATAAGAAGCAAATATATAATAGAAGATTCTTATAAAGAATTACAATAATCTTCTAGGTAGCCACTATAGTTAAGCTAAAATAGTGGAATTACTTTAACATAAATATTACTAGCTAAAGCTTAATTAGAAAGTAAAGAAGTATATTAGCTACTATAAGAAGTATTAAGTATATAAAATCCAAAGGTATAAGCTATAGGGTTTACTTAAATCTATTCCCCCCACTAGTAAGCTATAGCGATATTACGTTATAAACTTTATTACAAATCTCCTACCCTTAAAAGATAGGTAAGAATAAACATATATTTCAGTCCTTATACTTATTAATAGGGTTTTAAAGTATGTCTAATACTTTCCTATTAATAAGACTATTAATATATAAGCGCTTACTAGCCTAATTAAGAAGAAATGCTTTCTTAAAGTAGACTAGCCGTACTCTATTATTATTAGTAGGGGTAGTATCTTTATAAGCCAGTATTAGTCGGATCTATACTTTTACTTAAAGATAGACTACCGTTATAGTATAGCTTTTTATCTATAAACGGACGGGTAAATAGAATGTTAAAACTAAGAACTAGAGTCTTGCCTATAAATATATTTAAACTATTAATAAGGTAATTAGTATAAGCTCCTTCCATATATTAAGTACGCTTATAATTTAAAGTAATACGTATTATATAAGTATATACTAATCTAGATTATATATAGCGTCTAATTATTTAGGTTTAATAGTATACTAAGTAATTACTAGCTAAGGCTATATAATTAATTATAGGATCCTACTAGGAAGTTTAAAGATATCTACTAAAAAGTATAAAGATACCTCTAGGAATAGAACGCGTAATAAAAGTATATAAAGTAGAGCCTATAAGATGCCTAAGAGCAGTAAATACTTTAGTATAACCATAAATACTAAAATAAGCACTTTAGAGTAGGCGATAAGGTTTTATTATATTTAACGAATATTAAAACCCATTAACTATTAAAGAAGCTTAATATAAGATACCTAGGTACCTTCTAAGTTAAGAAATAAATTAGTAAGCTAGCCTACCGTCTCTAGATACCCTATATATATTTAGTAATTTATATAAACCTACTAAAGCTATAGTATAGACTGCTGCTAGAAAAGAACTTCCATCTTAGCCTAACTAAATACTCTAAAGTAGTAGGCGAGCGGTATAAGGTTAAAGCTATACTACGCTATAAGTTTATTAAGAATAAGCTTTAATATAAAGTTAAATAGCTAGAATAGCTTACTAAGGACTCTATATAGGAACTAGAGAATTATCTTAATTATTATAAAGATATTCTAGGAAAAGAATATTAGAATTAAGGTCTATAATCTATAAATTACAGAAAGCGCTTTAATACTATAGTATTATCGCAACCTATAAAGAAAGCTTATAGTAGGCCGTAAGAGGCCCTAAAGAGTAAATAAGTTAAATTGGATATAAAGTAGATAGGCTCTAGAAACTATAAGAATTAAGGCTATAGCCTAAAATAGAATAGGTCCTTAGGCTTTTTATATATATAGCATAGAGTTAATAAGGCATTTTGCTAGAATTATATTCCTATTTATTAATCTATACTATAAATATTATTTTTAAGGCTTTTAAGCCATTTCTAAAAGCCTTATAAGGCCTTTTTAAGCACCTAATTATAAGGGGCCAGTCTGACTGGAACGTATAATTATCTAATTAATAGTATAGAATAAGAGTTATAGGGAAGTAGAAGATAAGTTAAGGTAGAATAATCTTCACGTAATAAAGGACAAATGCTTTTTAACCTCTTCTATTTAGAGACTAATCCCTAGTTCTTCTCTAAAGGGGAACTAGCTCCCTATATAATCCTTCTAAGACGCTAGCAAAACCCTTTACCTCTTATTTGTTTAACTATATCTTTTAAGACATAGATGGAATATAAATAGGACATAAATAAAACCTTTTACTGTCTTATCTAATATATACCTTCTAGGGGATTCTGTTATAATTACCTCCCCTTTAAGGGTTTTAGTCCTCTAAAACTTTACCTCTACTAAGCTTTTATAAAGTTTTGGCTAAAACCATTAGGGAAATTCTTAGTAGAAAGGTACTTTATAATGCGGCTTATAGTTAGTTCTTTACTAGCGTAGAACCCTACTTTATCTTCAATTCCTCCGCTCTTCTTCCACTATAGCTTTTTATAATACCTTTATAATAAAACTAAAATAATAAAAATAAAAATTAGATAGGATTTACCTTTTTTATTATAAGAGTTTATTATAAGTTAATTTAAAGGTTGTCCTATATAACGCGTCTATAAGCTACTATCCCTATTTACCTAAAATAGGTTCTAATAATAACGTCTTAATTTTAATTTTCTTCTAGTTTATAAGCTGTCGCCTTTTACGCGTTTTTTTATTAACAACACTATTCGTCTTGTCTTTTAGTAGACAGTTTTTACTATATCTTAGCTTTTAGTTTCCATATCTCTAGCTATTCTTTTATAACTACTCTATTCTCTTTTTATAACACATCTATAAGTAATAAAATCCCTATTTTATCTCCATTAATAATACTAACTTCCTATAGTATTCTCTTACAATAGCTTATAGTTATACTGCGCGTCCCTAAACCAGTAGTAGTATTATTTTAGTACTACCTTAGACCACCTCTATTACTCCTATAGTAATCTCTCTAAAGTACTTCTATTGTTACGTTTACGCACTTACGCTAGACCCGTCCCACGCCTATAAAATACCTTACTCTAGTAAAAATAAATCTAAGTATTCCTATTGCCGCAGTAGGAGAAAGACCTATATTTTAGTATTTTCTAGTCTATTCTATTTTAAATTTTACTAATTATATTAGATCCCCGCTATCTATATATATAAGACTTATAAGCTCTAGCGTACTATTTAGGATTTCCGCTTATATCTAAATAGTAATAGATAGGGATAGAAGGTATCTACCTTTACTTATAGGCTCTTTAATTTAATAAGGGTTTCCACTACTATAGAGACGTAATAATCTCAGACATATAGTGTCTAAGAGCGTATATATAAGCAGCTTACCCTTATAAATAATAATATTCGCACTCTAACGCGGGCCTTTTTAGCTAGGTAAGTTTCTCTAGTAATACATTTAGGGACTATACTAATTCTCTTAGCTAACGGCTTTTAGATCCCTGCTTAAATGCTAATTTAGAGCCTAAAAATACTAAGGATAGCAACAAAAGTCTAAATAAATGTTCTCCTCGCCAGTCTCCCGCCTATACTAGTCCTTTTAGTTCCTATTATTCTAAGAAGAATATTAGTAAAAGTGCTAATGCTTCTAGGGATGGAAGTGCTAATAATACCGTTAATAATAACGTTAAGATAGAAGAGGAGGCTCCTGTTGCTACTACTAGTATTTAAGTTATTATTTAGTTCTTTCCTTCTTCTTATAGAATAGCTTTATATAGTGCTTTTTAGGTGCCTTTAAGATATCCTATTATTAGGAATTAACTTTATATTTTAAAAATGCCTTTATTCTAAGCTTCGGTGACAATTTATATAAAGGTAGTGCACTACTATAATCCCTATATATAATAAACGGGTAGTATTCCTATAGGTGCTTTATAATTTCTTAAATTTTTTAATTCTTTATAGGCTATCTTTTTGCTCCTCTTTATACTATTAACTCTATTGCGTATCTCTAGTGCCAGACTAAATACTCTCCTTTTATCCCTAGGGGGTCCTTTTAAATCCCTAAGACTTTTTCTTATATTACTACTACTTATTCTTAAACAGCGTCTTCTTTAGATAGTATCCCTAGTAGTTCTCCTATAGATCCTATAGGTATCCCCTTATAGGGTTCTAGGATCCCCATTATAATAGCAAAACGTTTCCGTTCTTAATGCCTATACTTAACCCTATAGTTTTAATTTATAGGGTCTTCCCTATTATCTTATCTATAGTATATCTGGAACTATTACCAAATCTTTACCTTTAGTCCTTAGGAAGATTTTAATTACCGTGTCGCATCCTAGCTAAAGGTGCTTCTTAGGTTCCCAACTATTATACGCCTAAAAGTATCCTTCCTAATAAACTAAAAATTCGCGCTTCTTCTGGCGCTATCTTTAGTCTAAAATAACTTCTATATTCCATTCTAGTTCCCTATTAATTTTATTAGGTAGTAGTAGTTCCGCACTATCTCTTCTCTAGTATAGCTCTAGTAAGGAAATATAAAATATAGGATATATTAAATATAATTTTGGCAATTCCAATTTATAGGCTTAATTTCCTTTAGTTTTCCTAACTATTTTAAAGGGTTTAAGCTACTAGTAATCCAGCTTCTTCTTAATACATTTTATTTAGATATTTTTTATAAACAGTAAGACTTTGTCTCCTATCTTAAATTCTTTTAGTATATATTTTTTGTTATAGTACCTTTTTTATATAGCCTAGGCGTCTAGTAAGTACTTTTTAAGTTCTTCTCTATAAATTTTTATTTACTTAATTCTCTTAGACGCTACTAGTGCCTCCCTTTTATGAACGATGTCCTTAATATTCTATAGGTTATTTACTTTTACCCCAAATAATGCTTTATAAGGGGTCATTTTTATACTACTATAGATGCTTATATTATATATATATTGCGCTAAAGCTAACTATAATGTCTAATTATCCTATTAATAATTAATATAGTAGCGGAGGTAGTGTTCTAATAACGCATTTAGACGCTCTATCAGCCCATCTATTTATAGGTAAAAGGCAGTACTTATCCTTTACCGTATTTTTAATAAGAGACAGAATAAAGATTAGAATGCGCTATTAAATATAGTACCTCTATTAGATATAATTCCCCTTAACGTGCTAAATAAGAGCTACCGTTCTAAAAATAGGTCTGCTAATTCTGCTACTATAATCGTTATTATAACAGTAAAGTACCCTAAAAACTTTATATATCTATTAACGATTACTAAAATAGCGTTAGCAACCTCTCCTATTCTTATTTTAGTAAGGGGTAAGCCTATTATAAAATCCATTATTAATTCTAATATAGGTCCCTATAAAATAGGAAGTACTAATAACTCGCCGTATAGGCGATATCTAAATATCTATACCCTTTAGCACGTATTATATCTTAATATATAATCCTTAACCTCTTTAGACATTCTATCCTAAAAGTATTGTGGGAGGGTACGACCTCTCTAAGATGGGAAAGTCATAGTGCTGTCTGTCTGTCTGTCGGTCGGTCAGTCGGTCGGTTGGTTAGTCGTAATCAGTTAGTAGAACAGTCAGTAAGAAAGAAAGAAAAGAGTGTATTTCCGGTAACTGGTAAGGTCGTGATATCTATATAATAGATGGAAGAAGGAAGGAAGCCGAAGGCTCTATAAATATAGGAAAATGCCAAGACAGTAGGCGACGTCTAATCTACACCACTATATAATCTCCTTTAAATAGCCTTAAGGGTTCTATTAGCACCGTAGTAACCCCTAAAAGGGTCGTTATAGAAGATCTTTAAAATTTCGTCTTAAACTGCTTAGTCCTTTAGGATATATATAGCACCCTTAAAGCGTAATAAACTCTTTTAGTCTTGCTACTATAGCTTCTTAATAACTCCGGCCAAGTTAGTCTCTACTATATCTTTCCACCTTTCCCTAGAAATAAAGGCGTTCCTTTATTATACTTAAAGAAGAAGATCTAAAAAGGTTTTATATAGATCGCTTACTTCTATTTCGCCTACCGCTATTATAGATATAAGGCGTAGCACAAGACGTTTTAAACTATTGGTGCTAGTAGATTCTCCTACCGTTATACAGTATACCACGCTATAGATAGGTATCTCGCCTATCCCCCTTAGATCTAGATACTCGCAGCTAATACGCCGTTAAGTTAAAGGTGCCGCAATACCCCTAGTATATCCCGTAGAATTCTTACTAATTCTAAGGTATGCTAACTTTATAACGTCTACCTAGCCTATAACCTAGTCCGTAACTATATCCTATAGCTCTACAATTATAGCACTTTATAGCTATATTACTAGTATAGTGGGGTAAAATGGCTTAACCCTAGTACCTTGGCATTTTCCTATATTTATAGAGCCTTTGGCTTCCTTTATATATAGCACGACCTACCAGAATACATTCTTTCCTTTCTTCTTACTGACCGCTTTCCTACTAATTGATTACGACTGATAACCGACCGACTGACCGACCGACCGACCGACAGACAGAATTGTGACTTCCTATCTGAGAGTGACCGCGTACACCACCACACTAGGACCTCTACCCTACTACGAAATTCTATAGTTCTAGGAAAAAAGTCTTTTTTTAAGCAAATTTTGCAATATAGGGATTATTTCCCCTATACTATCTTAAATCCTTTCTATCTTATAATCCGGACGTCTTAATAACCTATTAGCGGGATTTATCTTTCCTAGGCAGTATATAATTTTAAAGTTATACTATAATAGTGCCTCTACCTATCTAGCTTATTAACCGTTTAACACCTTTATAGTTATAAAGTATTCTAGGTTATTATAGTCTATAAGGACTTTAATAGGATAATTGCTTCCTATATAATAATATCACCAGTGTTTTATTACTATAACTATTATAAGTAGCTACTAGTTATGTGTTATATAATACTATTTTATAAAGACTTTTTTTTAACTAAAACGCTACAGGATGCTATTCTCCGTCTTTTAATTAAGATATAATTACCCCTAGGGCGAAGCCGGATATATCTGTTTTAAAGTATATACGTAGCTCCTAGTAAAAGTATATTAGAATAGGCGCTAATATAAATAAATCCTTTAACTAGTCTATAGCCTACTTAGCAGCTTCCCTAAATATAAAGAGTCCTAGCTTCTTGCTATTCTTAAATCCTTTTAATAGATTAGTAATTAGGAGTATTACTTATAAATAGTAAACAATAAACGTTTAGTAGAAGCTCGCCGTGCCTAAAAAAAACCTATACTTCTCTAAATATTATAGGGTAGGGCTATTCCCTAATAGCGTCTACCCAACTTTTCTCTATTAACACTCCGTTAATACTAATAATAAAGCCTAGAAAATTAATACTAGTAGTATAAAACGTGCACTTTTTTAGGTTTATATAGAGCTTATATTCCCGTAGTCTTTCTAGTACTATTTATACGTAGTATATATATACTTCGTAGTTATTAGAGTAAACTATAATATTATTAAGGTAGACTATATATATCGTATCTAATAGGCCCAATAATGCCTTATTAATATAGGCCTAAAATATTGCCGGTACGTTAGTAGGCCTAAATAGCATTACTAAGTACTTAAAGTGGCCGTACCGTATTTAGAACGCCGTTTTTTACTTATCGCCGGCTTTAATCCGGATTCGATAGTATATATCCTTTAGATCTAATTATATAAATATCTTTACGCCTAATAGCCTATTAATAAGCTCCCCTATTAAGGGTAATAGGTAGTAATTCTTTATAGTAATCTTATTTAGCACCTAATAGTTAATATAGAGGCAGAGGGTCTTATCCTTAGGTATAAATATAATTGGTACCCCTACTAGGCTTATAAAGGGCTAAATCTATCCTCTCTAAAGATTGTCTACTATATATTAACGTAATACCGCTAGCTTATTTTCTAATAGGTTATATAATAGTTTAAAAAGAGGTTATTTATCCCCTATATTTATCTTATGCTTAACTAATATAGCGTTAGATAAGGTATATGCAGCCTCTTTATTAGAAATATCCTCTAAGTCTATATATTTCTATAGAATCTCTAGTTCCTTAACTGCGTATAGCCGGATATCTAAAAATAAATATCCCGTGTCCCCGTTCTTGGTATTAAAAGTAGTATATATAGTATATGCCTACCCTTCTTCTTACACATAGTTTAAAAAAGTCTTTTAATCTTTAACTATAATACGCGGTTAAGACTTTTAATATTAATACGAGGCTAAAGGCCAATTAATGTCTAGATTAACTTAGTAAAGCTATAGGTATCCCAAAATAAGGTTATACCCCTTAATTTCTACAGTATAGAAGCACATCTCCTATATATTCTATAGACTATCGCGGTCCTAGCTAGCCATAGAAAAAGCCTATTCCCCGTAGTATAGAATCTAGTAGCCTTTAATGCTTTAAATAGTGCGTACCTATAAGCCGCTAAGGTCTAAATCTAATTTTTTTACTAGTAATTAAGAAATAAACCCTATAGTTACGCCGCTGTCTATAAGGCAGTCTTACGTTACCTATTTATTATTAACTTAAATAGAGATAGGAATAACTATACGGCAGCTTACTCTCTTCTTCTCTTACTAGCTTAGTATAAGGGAGTAAAGATCTACTAGGCTTTTTCTTTTCCTAATTAATCCAATTCTTATTTCTTTTACTAGCAGAAGCGCCTTATATAGCCCTTTTTACCACAGTTATAATAAACGCGTAACTCTTAGTTCTACTTATTTGGGTTAGGTTTTTACCTATTATTATTCTAGGGCGGACTAGTATTACTCTAGGGCTTTAAAACCTACTCGCGTTATTCTTTTATAGAGTAGTTAGGTTAAAATCTGCCCCTATTATTAAAGCTAGGTTTAGTCCTACGCTCTTTATTATTAGCGTCTTATTCTTTTTACTTGCCTAAATAGTCTCTTTTAGCATTCTTAATCTAAGTGGCTTTAGAGATAAGCTTTTCTTAAAAGGTAGGAATTTCGCCCTTCTCCTATATAGCCTATTAAATCTTAGGTTATAACTTAGTAAGTAGCTAGTAAAGTTATATAGTATTATCCTATAGGTTTAAGTAGGGTATATTATCTTCTAG
>Ga0307515_10022010_pt1 | contig 11261 bp, 4 predicted proteins | sample 17_EM_MG_FD_194513 | JGI IMG/M metagenome (GOLD analysis project Ga0307515, IMG submission 194513) | Populus trichocarpa ectomycorrhiza microbial communities from riparian zone in the Pacific Northwest, United States - 17_EM | ecosystem: Host-associated > Plants > Roots > Unclassified | place... | reverse complement strand
ACAACTTTTCCATTTCCATACATACCCAAAGCATCGCATGGTAATTCTCAACTGCATTGCACTTTCCTCTAATTTATCCACTCAGAAAAAAAAAAACCCTTAAAATAAGTAGCAAACAACCCCATGGTTAGCAAAGATCTCCCAAAACACGAGTGTTCTGTGTTTGATGTTTGAAGAAACAAAAGAAGAAAAGAAAAACTTACAGGGGGAAAGCAACGGATACCAAGATTCTTTGGAGGAGGTGTAATTTCAATGACTTTATAAGGGTAGGAACGATCTCTGTCTCTTTCTTTCTTTCTGCATGTTACATCAAGTGCTGGTGTCTGCTGTCAAATTATAGTTAAAGAGCAATTACTGAAAAATGATGATATGTGAGAAAACATGAATAGATCAATTACGAATCAATTAAAAGAAAACCTCCGTGAATTGGTGATTGATTGTCACACCTTCTGATACGCACCTACATTCCAAGACGCCATTGTCATGCTTCTGCTCTCTCTCTCTTTCTCTCTGCGTCTACTTTCTTTCTTTTGCGTGTCTGTAATTGAGAGTTGAAGAGTGGAAAAAGGGAAGCCACAAAAATAAAAAGATCTTTTCTTTTTAACAATTAAGAAGAAAAGACTAAAAAACACGAAACAAGAAAAGAGGTGCTGATTTTAGGAAGGTAGATACTTTAATTTTGAAAAACAAAATTCTAAAACTTGGTCATTCAATCTATATCGTCTGTTTGTTGTTGTAATTGAAAAATATTTTTATAAAATTTTGATTTTTTATTTTTTTAATTAATTTTTTAAATATTTTTAGATCGTTTTGTAAAGAAAATAACAAAAATAAATTTTAAAAAATAAAAAAATATATTATTTTAATATATTTCCAAGCAAAAAATAACCGCTTCTCGAGTAATTTATTCTAAAAACACAATCATATAAATTTAAACACAAGTATTGAGAGAAAAGAAGATTGCACAAATTAAAGTGCATGAAATTAAATAAACTGATAAGGGAAAAAATAAAAACCTTCCGGGTAAAAAAAAAGACAAATAAATTTGTAGGCAATTGAATATATGAGGTTAACTATAATTTACATAATAAAACTCTATTTATATCATTATAGAGTTTGAATTCTATTTACATAAATATTTCTAAACATATACATATATTGGTATCACATAAAAAAAAAAGATTATTAAATGTTAATACAAAACAAATCTCTCTTTTATTGAATAACACTTGAATCTTAATCTAATCTTTCGCATTTGATTAGTTATTCCATTAATGATTCTCGCTCTGAATTGGATGGTACCTTTCTAGTTGTGTGCATTTTCAAACTCTATTTTTTGATTGCTTTCTTATGAGCAATAATGACTTTTGGTCCCTTGGTTGACTAGTTCATTGCTTCTTCAACACTCCTGGTCGATTAAGAACTCCTCCAGCTCAATCGATTCTTTTAACTCATAAACAATTTTAGCTTTCTTCTCTTATTTTGTGAGGAATAATCATTGTTTTTTATGCTTGATACATGTATATTTATTTCAAGTGTAACCAATGCCTCTCATGTTTCTTTATTTATTAAATGAAGGATTATTAACCCTATCAAACTTATACTAAAACCAATTAAGTATTATATGGAAAATAATATTTTTCACCTAAATCAATTTAATTTAAAAATTACATGTTTTTTAGATTTTAAGCATGATATTTAGGATAAATTGCACCCAATTCATCATCTCTTACAAAATCTAAATATTCTCTAAAAACCCTAGATAATTTTTTGTAAAGATTCAATGAAGAACCTTAATAATCTACATTCTTTCTAGATTAAAATGGTAGCTTTAAATTTTGCTTTAAAATAAATCCTCTTAAATAGACTACTTTCCTCACATTGAATGGTCTACTATGAGTGCTAGTCATAACAAAAAAGAAGAATATTCTGGCTCATTCTACCAAAAGATACCTCAGAATGAGGAAGATCTTCACATTTCCTACACTTTGAAAGATAAAGAATTCATCTTAAGATGATTATGTAAATTTAAAAGTCCGGAAGAAAATATCCTATTATAGCCAGGTGTTGTTCTTGAAGATTGCATTAGATGGTTGGAAAAAACGAAACATCATTAAGCTTATAATAGAGGAATTATAGTATTTTTAATAGGATTCAATTATCACGCATCATATTAAAACTTAACAAAAAGCTTCTAGCAACCTTTTCCTATTGCAACTTTATGCAAAGGATCTTGCAAATCCTTTTTATTTTAATCCTTGTAATCCTTCTATGGATAAAAAAAAAAAAAAAAAACTAGTGTCCTTAAGACTTTTTTCTTGTACTTGACAAAAAAAAATTAAAAACAATTTTATTGCTATTGTCATGTGCATTTTCGATCATGAAATCTGCATTGCTTTATTTATCAAGACAATCATGTTGGATGTGTATGGTTGATCAATCGATGATTTTGATAATGGTAATGCTATGATTATTGAAGATCATCAGGTACCCTAATCCATGTCGAGTCAAGTCATTAGCTTTTTTATTGTTTTCTCTCATTAAAAAAACAAAAATAAAATTAGAGAATCTCTTAATGAGGTTTGTGGCCACAATCTGGTATGGAATTAAAATTGATATTTCACACTTATGAAATAGATAACTAGTTGAATAATAAGTAATGAATTTCTTATCATGTGATTGATTGTGCTCCTAATTTTAGGAGTATATCTAGGCCTAAATTAAGGTCTCATAACATCTTGATTATTTGTGCAAAAAAGATTAAGCCAAAAGGATAAGGTCACTTCATGACCTATTAGGGATATTATGACCAACCCTGCACCAATTTTGTTTATAGTCTTGTATCCATTAAACCATAATTACTATGTAAATGGTTCTACCATGATACTTTTGATATCTTGTTTCAATTCATGGTCTATACTCATGTAAGGATGAGAAACTAAGAAATCACTCAAAGCTCAGTCTTTAACTTTTTTATGGTATGTAATACAAATTAAATCCAAACAATGCTAATGTCTATTTGTTGGTACAACATCTTTTTTTTTAAAAAAAAAGGCTTTGACAACTGTCATAACCCAATTCTGGGTTATTACCTAAAATTCATTTTTTTTTCAAAATAAAAATAACAAAAAATAAAATAAAGGTTGACAACATGGAGAAAGCAGGCCGGGAAATTAAGCTGTGATTTTTGGAGAAAATTAAAGACCTAATGGTACCCCATTCTGCCCCAAAATAGAGAGAAAATGCAAATTCAAGGTCAAATTAAATGATTATTGGATTAATTTGCATAAAAATTAAGTCCAAGGGCATAATTAAATTTTTAATAAGCCAATTTGATTTAATCATGAGCCAAATTAAATTTTAATTATGTTTAAGAATTAATTTGGGTTCAATTGAAGGATTTAATTAAATACAAGGACTTAATTATACTTTAAATGGGTCACATTAATTTTCTTTTGGGTGTAATTGATGAAAAATTAAGTTTGGGAGCCTAATTTAGGCTTAATTGAGAAGATTGAAATTTTAAGAGATCAAATTTAATTTTTACCAAGTTAATTGATTGAAATCAGGAGTAAAATTGCAACATAATTGAAGTTTTGGGGTCAATTAGGGGTTAAATTGAAGAAATTCGCAGCCAGGGACGTTTCTGTAAAAGGCGCCAAACTATAGGGCTTAATTGACAAAAACCGGGGGTGAAATTGGAGAAATTGAAAGTTTAATGGTCAATTAGGGGTTAAATTGCATAAATCCGAGACCAAGGACCAAATTGTAAAAGGCGCGTAAATTTAGGGCTGAAGTTGAAGTTCCGAAGGGACCTAATTGCATTAAATCAAACGTTTAGGGTCAATTAGGGGTTCAATTGAAAGCAATTGAAAGCTGGAGGACTACATTGAAAATCAGTAAAAATCCCTAGTTCAACCTAAAACAACGCCGTTTTGAGTATGAAAAAAAAAAGAGGACCAGACGACGCGTCGTCTGTCACTGTTCATTATCTTCTTCTTTTGCCCGGGTAAAGCTGGTCCGGTTACCTAATTTGCAGATGCATTTACTACATCTAACGTCCATCAAATTTGACAAATATTGCACACAAATGATCCCCTGCAGTTCCTCTACAGCGTCATGTGAACATTTCAGTCTTAATGGCAACGTGACAGCGTCGGCGTCGGCCTAAACATGTCAACTCAGGCAGCCTTTTTCTGCAGATTTGACAGTGCACATTGCCTCCTTTGAACCAACGATTGGGATCCTTCCTAACTAAATCAAGGGCTGAAATTTTGTCGCAGTGTAGACAAGATTGCCCTCTTCCGTCACCTATAAATACAGGCGGATTTGATGGCCTAAAGGAGGAGAAAATCGGGTCAAAAAATCAGAACAAACCAGCCTCCTCCCCAGTTTTTTTTCCTGCACAGTCCTCTCTCTTCTTTCCTCTCCACTGTGGCCTTCAGCCACCACCACCACCCTCATCACCGGTCTTCCCACCATCAGCTCCACCACAGGAAGCCAACATAACCACCAACCGATCATCAAGAGCCACCGTCGGTTTCCCTCTCCTCTCTGCAGCCCCTCCCGTTTTCTTCTTCTTCTTTTGCTTCCTCTGCCACCGGCCACCGTCACCTCAGCCGAAGCCTCCTAAGCCACCGGCTAGACATCCTCAGCACGTCCGAGACCCCCAAGCCAAGCAACTTTCTCCTCCCTGTGTTGCATTCTTCTTCTTCGTTGAGGCCGCTGCATACAGCGGCAGAATAATTAATTTGGCTTTCAGCCGAGCCAGTTTTGGCCCAACCCAAGTGGCTGGATTCGGCTCAGCCCCCATTTTTTTTAATAAAAAAAATCCAAAAATTTTCAAAAATCATTTTAAAAAAAAATTGTGATTTTTTTAGCATATTTTCTACCAATTTTGCTTAATATCAGTTTGTATATTTACACTGTAAAATACAAATCCGGTATTAAAATACTCGGTTTTCTCCGAAATATTTCAAAAAAAAATTCAAAACATTTTCAAAAAGAAAAAAATATTTTGTTGCATACGACCAAATCCTAAAAGTTTTCAAAGCATATTTTTCATAAAAAACAAAAATTGCATCTTTTTTATGTTTTAAAAAATAAAAAATGGATATCGTAACCAGTTTATGATTATCCATTAGGATTTGACCAACATGTCAAAAATCTTTTTGCAATTTTTTTTTTTAGGATCCAAATGTAGACTTTAATATTTGTGGGGTGTAAAATTACACGATAAAGTACATCCTCAGGTATTAAAGATACAAGGTGTAAAAATGCGATGCTAAAATTCAGACTTTAGAACGGTTAGGATTTAACCCGATAAGGTAGAGATTCTCTCATGAAATCTACCTTGAACCTTAAAAAAGACTAACGATTAAAAACCCGACTTCGAAAAAACAATCAAACAACAATGCAGCTTATCTTAGGTAGGGTGCATTAGGGGTGATGCGTCTTCCCCTTGCACAACCAATCCTTTACTCAGACTCTCGCAAATCATAGGTTCCTAGTGACCATAATACTAGGTAACGACTCCTGAACATTAATCATAATTTTATGATTAAATCCAAAACCCTTCCCAACACACAACACCTCACACAGGAGGTGCGACAAGAGCCTCCGCCGTCGCCAGATGACGTCGTGGCGCTCGCGCCCCCGTGACAACAACATATATTCGAACACTATTTATGCTAGGATGTTGTTAATTGATCCTTCTAGTATTGAAATATACAACCTTAAACACTTTCCAAGCCTTGATAGGGCTAACTTTAGGGTTTAACTAGATAAGCTCTTATATATTCAAAGGCAACATGTTTCTTTTTCATTCATTAAAACTCATTAAAGCTTTTCCTTTCACCAACTAGGTAAAAGGTCTAATCTTCCCTGCAATATTTAAAATAAACCTTCTTACAAAATTAATCTTGCCAATAAGATTTTGTATTTCCTTCTTGTTTTTTAGGAGGTTTTGCTTCCATCATAGCTTATTCTTTATTATTGTCTACCTATATGCCTCACTAATGCACTAAAAATCCAAAGAAAATTATCTACTTATACTCCTAAGGCTCATTTTAAGGGATTTATTTTTAAACCATGCATCTTTATTAGTTCAAATTAGCATATAGTTCATTTAGTTAGTGGATCTTGATTTTAATTTTATCATAATATCATTAATTTAAACCTTTATATTGTGATTAATCATATCATGAAAGATTAAGTTCATAGCTCTTTGGTTTGTTGCACCTATATTTTTCAATTTAAAAGGCATTATCATTCATTCACTCATTCCTAGGGAACTAAGACATTTGAATGTAGTCTTAGAAATATTATCTTTTACAATGAATATTTATTTGTAACTAGAGTGGCCTTTCATAAAACTATGTATTTCATTTCTATATGCATTTATAAGCATATCAGCCATTGGTATAGGATATTCATCTTTTAAAGATGTGATTTAGATTTCTAAAATCTGATACATAACTTGGCATTCATTTTTAACACTAGTATTAGACATCCATTCACTATATCCCATTAGCTTAATAAATCCATATTCTAAAAGTCATTCAATTTTTTCCTTCACACGATCAATCATGTTTAGAGACATTCTTCAAAAAAGTTGTATAAGTGTCTTGAAACTAGGCTTGATTGGTAGAGGATGTTCTACCACGCTTCTATATAACCCAAGCATCTCATTGTAACACTAGGAAAAATAGTCTTTGTAAGTGTTTAATTTGCCAATAATTTCTTTTTTTCTAAAGCTCTTCTAATATGCTTATATTTATAAAGGTTGGTTTAGTCCCATTTTCAGTCCCAAGTTAACTTCAATTAACATGTTCTAAACTTTAACTGGTTCATCATCTATATTTTATGGTGTTAAAGGAAGGCTTGTCTTATCGAGAAAGATCAATCCATGGTCTTAATTTGGCTTTGGTTAACAAATTCAATTCTATTGTCCAATACACCTATAGGCTTCATCGAAAGCCTCAAAACATTCTATTAAGTCATAATGACTCATTTAATCTTATGGCTCATATTTTAAGTTATTTTCTTTTCATTATAGGTTATCTGGCCTAGAAAAATCTATTATGGGTCACTCAATGTGTGTTATTTTCTTGCTAATAGAGAAGTCAATGGGGCGATCCATGTTATGCATGCCTATGAATTGGACTAGATCAATATCATCATTATATAACCATGCATTTGTCATCCTTGAATTAACCAAAAATGATTTATCATCCATCTAAATTATATCTAATCCATCTTATAACCAAACTATTAAGGTCTGATGTAAAGATAATGACACACACATGTTAGCATGTATTAAGTTTCATCCAAGTTGGGTGTTATAGCTTGTCCTTGCTTCCACTAAAAAAAAAAAGCTATGCTAGAGGTTCTTGACCTAATAATTAGATATGTTTGTAGTTCTCATATGGTATCTCTTATACTCCTTGTAAAATCTAATTTCCACAAGGAGGAGGTTAAGTACCAATATATAAAATTCCCTATATTATTTTGACAATCCTAAATTACCTGTAAATTTTTTCATGAAAAAGAATTCAACTATAAAAGGTTCCTAGAGCTTGCTTGAATGTAGGTTATAAAGGTGTGTATTTATTTCTAAACCACACTATCAATGTTTGATGAATAATCCACGAATAAATAGTGAATGCCAACTTTAGTTACTTCATCAACATCTTAAGCATGCAATCCATGACCGGTAAATTGTAAGAATGAAAACAAAAATCATCTAATTACAATTAACAAATGATTTTCAATATAACCATATTCAAATCATGCCAAGAATTTCATGACCACATAGCCTTAGAATAAGAAAGCTATAAATTAGAATTAATAAAATAAACCAATTATTTCTTAAATATAAATTTGAATTCAACATCCTTAATAACAATTTAGCAACTAAAAATAAAAGATTAGATAAATAATAAAAAAAAGAACTACGTGATTGCTGAAATAATGAGCTCCTTTTTTTTTCCTTTTTTTTCCCTTGGTGTGGCTGATGGGATTTTTTTTTCTATGATAAAACCTTTGTCTCTTCTCTATAGCTAAATATTTGATCCCGTACAAAACTGATTCTCCTTTCCTTTTTAAAACAATTTTTTGGTGCTGCAAATCTAGAATTTCTAGCTAACTGACTTCCATATAGATTTAGAGCATCAAAACAATATAGTTTGGCTTTAGGCCATTACTAAAGTTTTATATCTTGTTCTTAGCTTTCCAACACATCTGGACATGCTTTATTTTGACTTCTAGAACACCATATAAAGTCTGAAAACTGATACAAGGTCTAGATTGCGGTAAACTTTTGAAAAAATTTGGAGTTCTCCATTTCTGCTAAGTTTTAAACTTTAAAATAATACAACTGGTTTTGAATCTCTTCATAAAAGTTTTATTTCTATATCATAGCTTTTGAGAAAATCGAACAAAACCTAAAATAATGTTATTGTTTTATAAACTAACTAGGATTTTCCATGTTGGCTAGAGGGGAAACAACCAACATTGGCTACCACTACTAGGCTTACAACTGGTGGTTTGCAATGTGTCCATCACTAACAATAGCAAGAAAAAAGGGATGAGAGGAAAAGTCATGATTATACGCCTCCAACCAAGTTTAGGGTTTTTAGATGTAGAACTACAATTCTACCCCTGTAATCTATACCTTATTATAATAGAGTATTTTGAGAAAAATTACAATTCTACCTCGGTAAAAATAAAATATTGATTTTATGTTAAAATTGAAACATTAAATTAATTATAGACATTATTTTTATAATTTGATTAGGAGTGGTTAAATTATGTAATTAAAAAATTTCTTATTTTTGAAACATTCTGATTGGATTATGATTTAATTATAATATTTATGTTTTGGGGAAGAAATCTTATTTAATTTATCCTAAAATTGTTTAGGGTGTTAATAAGAATTTTTATATGATTATTTCTCTTATTAAATTTTGAAAAATGTATTAGATAAAATTTTATAAAGTTTGAAAAATTATCAAAATGAGTTTGATTTACTATTTCTAAATATTAGAAATATTATTTTCAAATTGTACAAAAAGTCGATTACTAGAATTCAAGCATGAAATATATTTAATTATGCATATTAATGTGTTTTTATATATGATGGATGATTATAGACATTAAAAGACCAGTGTGATTTTTTTTTTATATGGTTGAATGATTATAATAGGTAATGTGTGCCCTATCTTTTTTTTTCAATGATATAAGAGTATTTCTCATCTAAATCCCCTTGAATATAACTCAAGGGTTTTTATTCAATTATGCTAATGTTATGTGTAATTTAGAAATGTAAAAATTTATATAGAAAAAATATTTTGTAATAATTATCAAGTTTCATGAGAAGTTCATTTATAATTGACGCATGACATGTCCTACAAAATACATCAAGTTATTGTGTTTCTTGAACTTTAAGCTGAGTATCCAATGTTATAGCTTCGAGCTCGAGTTCTATTTGGATTTTAGTTCTTGAACTTCTTCAAATTCTATTTTCCTCTGACTGTTCCTTTCAAGAATAAATTTTCTCTCCAAGAAGGTAACATGTTTTAAAACAACCTTTTTTTGCTCAACAACATAGAAAAAACAATATCTAATATTTTTTATATATCTCATAAACTTACATTTATTTGATTAAGCTTCCAGCTTTTCACATACTTTACTCTCCACATAAGCATCATATCCCTAAATTTTTAAGTATGATAAGTTTGGTATCTTACCTTTTCATATCTCGTATAAAATCTTATCAACAAATTGTATTGGAACTCTATTTAAAACGTAAGTAGTTTCTTATAGGATATAGCAAAAAAAAAAAAGATGAAAGATCTATATAGCACAATATAGACTACATTGTATCCAATAGGATGTGATTTCTCATTTTATAAACTCTATTATATTGTGGTGTTCCAAGAGTTATCTATTATGAAAGAATCCTATTATGTTTTAGAAAATCTAGAAATTCTTACCTTAATGATTCTCCATCTTGATTTGATCAAAGTATATTGATATTTTTTCTAGTTTTTTTTCTATTTTTTCTAAATTCTTTCAACATTTTCAAGTAATTCAAATATGTGTTTCTTTAAGTACACATAACCATATCTAGAATGATATTCAGTGAATGTAATAAAATATGTATATCCACCAATAACACAAATAGTCATTGGTTCACAGATATTTATGTGTATTAAACTTACAATTCATTACTTCTTTCACTCTTACCTATAAGAGATGATTTGGTTATTTTACCTAAAAAAGAAGTTTCACAAGTTTTATACGATTAATAATTAAAATGATCAAATATATAACTTACTGATTATTGTTCATTTATTTAACCTAATCTATAATGCTAAAAATATGGTGGATATTTATTAGCTAATGTATTCTTTTAGCTGTTTATATTGCACATAGACAATTCTAAATTAAGTATATACAAACCATTTGTATAAAGACCAAATCCATAATAAATATCATTAATAAAAAAGGAATAATATTTACCCTCAATAATAAATTTAAATCCACTGAAATCTAAATAAAAAATTGATATGATGTTTCTAGAAAAGGTCATCGACGTTAAACTAGAAATCTGTTGGCCACACGCGCTGCTTAGAAATGGTGAGGATGTTGAGACGATTCAAATGCCACCACGAGAGCTTGCTTTTGGCTGCTAGGCGACGCCACACGCATGACCTAAATGGCACGAAAATGATTCACACACTAACACCATTTTTTAAAAAATAATATTTTTTATTTGTTCCATTACCCAATTACCCCTAGTCCAACTTAATTATAACTAAAAAAACCATATTGAAAACATGAAAAAAGCCCCTGAACATCAATTGAGTAATTTTGCATCCAAGAATAATTTTTTTATTTTACTGTTTTTAAAAGAATAAAAATACTAAAAAATCCTTGAACATCATTTTAGTTATTTTTTTAGAGATAACTAAGTCATTTTATAATAATAAAAATATGAAAAGACCAATTTATCTCAATCAATATGATAATGACTATTGAATCCTAGTTAAAATATTATCTTACTCCCAATAACCAGTTTTTTTTTTTTGATAAAAAAATAAAAATATAATTACAACAAATACTCCAAGTCTATGCAAATAATGAAACACTAATACCTCTTAGTTTTTTTTATAATATTTTTCTACAGCAGAGTGAATTCCACTGGTACATATTTTACAAGGGCTTGAATTGAGCAGAGAAACTTAATGTCAATAAAG
>Ga0307515_10022008_pt1 | contig 11262 bp, 9 predicted proteins | sample 17_EM_MG_FD_194513 | JGI IMG/M metagenome (GOLD analysis project Ga0307515, IMG submission 194513) | Populus trichocarpa ectomycorrhiza microbial communities from riparian zone in the Pacific Northwest, United States - 17_EM | ecosystem: Host-associated > Plants > Roots > Unclassified | place... | reverse complement strand
TTCTCGGGTTCGCGGTGTACCGGGTCGCCGCGGGGCTGGCGCTGCTCGCCGCGCTGGCGGCGAGGATCGTGGCGCCGTAGGTGCGACTGCCAGGCGATGTGAAAACACGCACGCGACGGCGCGCGGCGCCGGGCTTGCTGGTAGGCTTGCAGCGTCCGTCCACTGAGGGAGCCCGATGACGATTGCTCGTCTGCGTGTCCTATGGCCCTGGTCGCTGACGCTGTTGCTCGCGCTCGCGGGGTTCTCGCGCATCGCACACGCCCAGGCAAACTGTCCCGGCACCAACGCTCAGCGAGGGAGGTACGCGGTGAAGATCGACTCGGCGCCGCCGGGTGCCGCGATCTACCTCAATGACAAGTCGTGCCCGGCGCTCGGGGTGACGCCGTGGGACGGCAAGCTCAACGCGGGCGACTACACGTTGATCCTCGAGGCGCCGGGCTACGATCCGGCGACGCGGTCGCTCAAGGTGGCCCGGGTACGCAAGACCCAGGAGACATTCGTACCGCTGGTCAAGAAGCTCGATCCACCCAAGATCGACGTGCGCGCGGACGCCGACAAGAACATGTTCGGCGCGACCGTGCTGCTCGACGGCCAGCCGCAGGGCCAGGCGCCGATGGTGCTGACCACGACCGCGGGCCGGCACCTGGTCCAGATCAAGAAGGACGGGTTCGAGGAGTACTCGGCGTGGCTCGAGACCAAGGAAAACCAGGTCCAGACCTTCGCGCCGACGATCAAGGAGATCGCCAAGCCCAAGTACGGCACGGTGGTGGTCGACTCCGACGTCCCCGACGCCGAGGTGTACATCGACGGCAACAAGCATCCGGACAACACGCCCGCGGTGATCAGCAACGTGATCGAGGGCCTGCACGTGATCGAGGTCAAGAAGGCGCCGGGGCTGCCGTGGAAGCAGACCGTCGAGGTCAAGGCCAGCCAGCAGGTCAAGGTGCGCGCCGACCTGGCGGCGAACATGAACGGCGGGGTCGGCGTGGTCCGCGTGCTGAGCGACGCGCAGGGCGCGCGGGCGTTCATCGACGGCACCGACATGGGGCCGGTGCCGGTCGACATCAAGGACGTCAAGGCCGGCGACCACATCGTCCAGGTCAAGGCGGCCGGGTTCCAGCCCAGCGAGCGCCACGTCACGGTGACCGCGGGCGGCTCGCAGATCGTCAAGTTCGATCTCAACACCGAGACGTCCGGCGATCAGGGCGTGCTCAAGGTGGTGTCGAACGTGCCCGAGGCGCTGGTGTTCATCGACGGCGCGCAGATCGGCAAGGTGCCGCAGGAGAAGCGGGTCGCCGCCGGCGATCACCCGGTGGTGGTCAGGCTCGACGGCTTCAAGCAGTTCGAGCAGAAGGTCCGGGTCGAGGCCGCGCAGTCGGTGACCGTGCAGGCCGAGCTCAAGGCGGTCGGCCGGCTGCGGATCCTGTCGACGCCGGCCAGCGCCACGGTGATGATCAACGGCTTGGCCGCGGGCAAGACGCCGCTCGATACCGAGGTCGAGGTCGGCGAGACCGTGGTCCGGATCGAGCAGCCCGGATTCCAGGCGTTCGAGCAGACGCTGACGATCCAGGGCGGCAAGACCGAGACCCTGTCGCGCGAACTCGCGGTCGCGGGGCCGAGCGAGGCCGAGCAGCTCGCCGAGCAGCGCGGGCTGTCGTCGTTCGGCGCGCGCGTGCTGCCGCGCGGCCGCTCCACGGTGGATCTCGACGCCGGCTATCCGTACTTCGTGACCGGCAGGATCACGGTCGGCGCCGGCCGGCTCGCACCCCAGCTCGGGTTCGACGCCTCGGTCGGGGTCCGCACGATGCTGTCGCGCAGCGAGATCGGGCTGGGCGGCCGGATGACGGTCGTCGACAACGAGCCGTTCTCGGCCGCGGCGTTCACCAACCTGTGGTGGGGCAGCAAGCTGCTCGACGACTCCAAGCGCAACGGCGTGACGTTCGACGCCGGCGGCCTGGTCTCGCTGACCGCGCTGACCCACGTCACGATCACCGGCCGGGCCTACTTCGAGCTGTGGAGCGACCGGCACTGCCCGGCGCTCGACGCGTCGATGCCCAACGGCTTCGAGGGCACCGATCCGATCAAGGTGTGCGTCGATGCCCACGCCAACCGGGTCCCGGCGGCCGACGAGGCCAAGGTGAAGAAGCTGATCGGCAGCGACGCCGCGCTGTTCGATCGCGAGAACGGCGCGCGGTTCCTGCTCAGCATCATCGGCGAGATCGCGTTCCAGCAGGAGTGGAACGTGTACTTCATCCTCGAGGGCGCGCCGTTCCAGCAGGGCGAGCGGCCGCTGTTCACCGGCCTGTTCTCGGGCTCGATGCCCACGAACGACTACCGGATCTACGCGCGCACCGGGCTGACCTACAAGTTCTGACCGCCGTCGTCGGGTCTCGGGGTCCCGGCGTCACGGGCGACCGGCACCCTCGAGGATCTCGAGCGTGACCGCGAGCGACACCGGCTTGACCAGGTGGCGATCGAAGCCGGCGGCGAGCGCCTGGCGCACGTCGTTGTCCTGGCCGTAGCCGGTGATCGCGACGATCATGCGGTGGCGGTCGCCGTCGAGGTCCCGCAGCCGGCGCGCCACCTCGTAGCCGTCGATCTCGGGCAGCCCGATGTCGAGCATCACGCAGTCGGGATCGAACTCGGCCGCGAGCTCGAGGCCGCGCGCGCCGTCGTGGGCGATCTGCACGGTGTGGCCGGCGAGCTCGAGCGCCTCGCCCATCAGCTCGGCGGCGTCGGGGTTGTCGTCGACGATCAGCACGCGCCGCGGTGAGGTCGCCTGGCGCGGACCGCGAGGCGGGGGGCGCGGGGCGGGCGCGGCCGGGCCCAGCGCGGGCAGCGTGATCGTGAACGTCGCGCCCTTGCCCTCGCCGTCGCTCGCGACCGCCGCGGTCCCGCCGTGCAGCACGACCAGGTTGTTCACGATCGCCAGGCCGAGGCCGAGCCCGCCCATCGCGCGCTCGAGCGTGGCGTCGTGCTGGACGAACAGCTCGAACACGTGCGGCAGGAGCTCGGCCGGGATCCCGACGCCGTTGTCGGTGCAGCGCATCACCACGTCGTCGCCGCGCCGGCCGACGACCAGCTCGATCCGGCCGCCGGGCGGGGTGTACTTGGCGGCGTTGGTCAGGAGGTTGGACACGATCTGGACGACGCGCGCGCGGTCGCCGTGGATCGCCAGCTCGGGGTCGACCTCGACCACCAGCGCGTGCCTTCGCTCGTCGATCAGCGGCCGGACCAGCTCGACCGCGTCGTCGATCGCCGCCGCGAGCTCGACCCGCGAGCGCTCGAGCTCGATCTTGCCGCGCGCGATCCGCGACACGTCGAGCAGGTCGTCGACCAGCCGGGTCATGTGGCGGACCTGGCGCTCGATCACCTCGCGCTCGCGGTGGGGCTTGGGGTTGCGGATCCGCATCAGCTCGAGCGCGTGGGCGATCGGGGCGAGCGGGTTGCGCAGCTCGTGGCCGAGCATCGCCAGGAACTCGTCCTTGGTCCGGTTCGCGGCGCGCGCGGCGTCGCGGGCGGCGCGCTCGGAGTCGAACAGCGCGGCGCGATCGAGCGCCTGTCCGCACTGGCCGATCAGGCGATCGATCCGGGCGCGGGCCGCCTCGTCCGGTGGCCGGACGTGGAAGCTCAGGCCGATGACGCCGAGGATGCGCCCGCTGGCCACGATCGGCACCGCGGCGAGCGTCCGGATCTGGCGCTGGGACGCGACGAGCTCGGGGTAGCGCGCGCGCAGCTCGTCGTCCGTCGAGACGAACACCGTCGTGCGGCCCGAGACCGCGTCGCAGATCGGCAGCGCCGCGGTGATCGGCACGGTCTGGTAGGTCTGCGTGGCCTCGGCCGGATAGCCGGTGCTCGCGACCATGCGGAGCTGGGTGTCGTCGCGCTCGAGCACGAACACCGCTCCGGCGTTCGCGCCGAGCGCGGGCACGCAGAGCTCGATCGTCAGCTTCGCGACGTCCTCGACGGTGCGCGCCTGGGCGAGCGCCGAGGTCAGCTCGGCGGTCTGCCGCAGCTCGAGCTCGCTGCGCTTGCGGCGCGCGTCGATCACGTCGAGCGAGCGCGCCAGGAACATGACGAGCGCCGCGAACACGCCGATGTAGACCAGCACGTCGAGGGTCAGGCCGGTGGTGGTGTCCCACCAGCCCCGGCGCTCGCCGTGGAGCCGGAGCCAGTCGAGCGCGATCGGGATCACGATCACCGGCAGCAGGAGGCGGCGCGCGAGGTAGGCGCCGATGCCGGGGTGGGTCAGCCGCGCCAGCACGCCGAGCTCGGGCCGCAGCGCGAGCGAGCCGGCGGCGAGCACGACGAAGCACAGCGCGGTGTACGGCGAGATCCGGAGGAACGTGCCGGCCTGGTACAGGAACGCGGCGTTGTACAGGTAGCCGATCAGCGCGACGCCATCGAGCGCGATCAGCGCGAGCGCCAGGAGCTGGCCGACGTGGGCGAGCCGGCGCGAGCGCGGCGCCAGGAGCAGAACCTGGCCGAGCAGCGCGAACGACAGCGCGGCGTTGGGCGACATCCGGTTGGGGTGCGCGGCGCTCTCGGCGAACGGCCAATCCTGGGCGATCAGCTCGTCGATCCCCAGATCGATCCCGGCGACGTACTGCAAGAGGGTCAGCGCGCCGATCGCGCTCACGGCGGCGGCGAGCACGGTGCCGAGCGTGCGCGTCCCCGTGCGCGGCGACATGCACGTCACCAGGGCGGCGCCGCCGAGCATCAGCCCGAGGCAGGTGTTGACCTTGCCGCGCCAGGACGCGAACCGGACCAGCTCGGGGACGCCGGTCAGCCACAGGATCAGCAGCGCACCGCCGAACGCCGCCACGAGACCGCCCGCGACCAGCACGTATCGGCGCGGGGCCATGGCGGTAGTCTATGCGATGTCGGACGGCGGCACAGCCGGGTCGATCAGGACGTCAGCGGCGCGAACGCGATCGCCGAGTACGCCACGGCGGTCTGCGCGCCGGGGTTGTGGTAGCCGTGGCGCTGATCGCCTCGGAACGTCACGACGTCGCCCTCGGCCAGCCGGTAGCGCTCGCCGGCCACCGCCAGCTCGACCGTGCCGCGCTCGCAGGTCAGGTACTCGCGGGTGCCGGGGGTGTGCGGGACGCCGGCCATCCGGGCGCCGGGCGGCAGCACCATGCGCTCGAGGTCGAGCCCGGGCAGCGACTCGGGCAGGAGCTTGCGCACCGTGACCTCGCCGCGCTGGCGCACCGGGAGCTCGGACGCCGCGATGTGGCGCGCCGCCGGGCTCGGGGCCGCGAGCAGCTCGTCGAGCCGGACCTGGAGCGCGTTGGCGACCTTGACCAGCACGGCGAGCGTGGGGTTGGCGGCCCCGGACTCGAGGTGGGTCCAGGTCGCGCGCGGCACGCCGGCGGCGCGGGCGATCTGCTGCTGCGACAGCCCGCGCGCGGTGCGCAGCGCCTTGATGTTGTCGGCGAGATGGTCGCTGGGGTCGCGGGGCGCCGCCATGGCTCGTGCGATGACCTCCTGCCAACATATTAGCGCGGGTGATGACACATTGGCCAGGGGTGCCTAGGCTGTCTCCAGGAGGCAGTCATGAACATCCAAGGACAGGGAGCGCTGGTCACCGGCGCGAGCCGCGGCCTGGGCCGGGCGCTCGCCGAGCTGCTGGCGGCGCGCGGGGCGCGGGTCGCCCTGGTCGCCCGCGACGCCGGGCCGCTCGGCGACGTGGTGGCGGGGATCCGCGGCCGCGGCGGCGACGCCCACGCGATCGCCGGCGACATCTCCGACAAGTCCGCGATCCACCGGATCGCCGGGCAGGCCCAGGGCCTGGTCGGCGAGATCGCGATCGCGATTCACAACGCGAGTACGCTGGGGCCCACGCCGCTGCGGCTGTTGCTCGATACCGAGTGCGAGGACCTCAGCGCGGTGCTCGAGACCAACCTGGTCGGGCCGTTCCGGCTCACCAGGGTGCTCGCGGGCGCGATGGCGATCCGCGGCGCGGGCGTGATCGTGCATGTCAGCTCGGACGCCGCGGTCGAGCCCTACCCGCGGTGGGGCGCGTACGGCGCGTCGAAGGCGGCGCAGGACCACCTGAGCCGGATCCTCGCGGCCGAGCTCGACGGCACCGGCGTGCGGGTGCTGGCGGTCGATCCCGGCGAGATGGACACCGTGATGCACGCCGCGGCGATCCCCGACGCCGACCCGGCGACGCTGCAGCCGCCGGCGCAGGTCGCGGCGCGGATCGTCGCGATGATCGAGGACGGCGCGCGGGCGCCGAGCGGCGGGCGGCTGGTCGCGGCGCGCTGGGAGGCGGCGCGATGATCGCGGCCGCGCTCCAGCCGAGCGCGCCGGGTCGCGCGACCCGCGCCGGCTCGGTGCCTGATCCCGGCGATCCCGCCGCACGCGCGGCGGAGCTGGCGCTGCACAGTGACGAGGTGCCGCGCCATGCGGTGCGGCTGGTCGTGATCGATCCGGATCGCGCGGCGGCGCCGCGGCTCGAGCGGTTCGCGGCGCTGCCGCGGCTGCTCCGCGCCGGGGACCTGGTCGTGGTCAACGACGCCGCGACCTTGCCGGGCTCGCTGCCGGGGCAGACCGCCGGCGGCGTCGGGTTCGAGCTCCGGCTGTCCGGTCCGGTCGACGCCGGCCGGCTATCGGGCGTGCTGCTCGGGCCGGGCGACCACCACACGCGCACCGAGCATCGCCCGCCGCCGCCGCGGATCGTGCGCGGCGAGCGCGTGACGGTGGCGGCGATGCCGGCGACGGTGCTCAACGCCGCCGGCCGGCGGGTCGAGCTCGCGGTGCACGGCGACGGCGACGCGCTGTGGCAGGCGCTGTACGCGGCGGGCGCGCCGGTGCAGTACGCGCATCGCAGCGAGCGCCTGGCGCTGTGGTCGGTGCAGACCGCCTACGCCGGCCGGCCGTGGGCCGCCGAGATGCCGTCGGCGGGCCGGCCGCTGACCTGGGACACGGTGCTCGGCCTGCGCCGGGCCGGGGTCGCGGTCGCGGCCTTGACCCACGCCGCCGGGCTGTCGTCGACCGGCGACGACGCGCTCGATCGCGCGCTGCCGTGGCCGGAGCGCTACGAGATCCCGGTCCGCACGGTCCACGCGGTCCACGAGGCCCAGGCCCGCGGCGGCCGGGTGATCGCGATCGGCACCACGGTGGTGCGTGCGCTCGAGGCCGCGGCCCGCGCCGAGGGCGACGGCGCGTCGATCCGGATCGGCTCGGGCGTCGCGACCCTGCGGCTCGACGCCGGCTACCGGCCGCGCGTGGTCTCGGGCCTGGTCAGCGGGTTGCACGTGCCGGGCGAGAGCCACTTCGAGCTGCTGTCGGCGTTCGCGCCCGCCGATCAGCTGGCCCGCGCGATCGCGCTCGCCGCGGCGCACGGCCTGTCCGGCCACGAGCTCGGCGACGCCTGTCTGATCCTGCCGGAGGGCGCCGGCGCGGTCAGCTCGCCGTGACCCGCGCCAGGCGGCGCAGCATCAGGAGCTGGCCGAGCGCCACCGCGACCGCGGCCTCGACCCGCAGGGTCGGCGTCCCGAGCGACACCGGCACGAAGCCGCGCTCGACGAAGCTGTCGACCTCGCGCGCGATCCAGCCGCCCTCCGGTCCGATCGCGATCGCGAGCGCGCCCGGCGGGCTCGGCACCGCGTCCTCGATCGGCATCGCGCCGGGGTGGGCGATCAGCTTGACGGCGGGCGGGCCGGGCCAGCGCGCATCGAGCAGCGCCATCAGCCGGCGATGGATCGCGATGTCGGGCAGCCACGTGGTCGCGCCCTGCTCGGCGCCGAGCCGCGCGGCGTGGGCGAGCGCCTCGGGCTCCATGCGCGGCGAGCGCAGGTAGCTCTTGTCGACCCGCCAGGCGTTGGTCAGCGCGATCCGGGCGACTCCGAACGCCGCGGCGGTCTCGATCGTGCGGCTCAGCACCTTGGGCCGCGGGATCGCGAGCACGAGCTCGACCGGCAGCGGCGCCGGCGTCGGATCGACCAGCGCGATCCGCAGCTTGATCGTGACGCCGTCGTCGGCCAGGAGCTCGGCATGCCCCGTGCCGCCACCGACCACGCCGGCCCGGACGTGCGACCCGACGCGGGCGCCGAGCACGCTGCGCAGGTGCTGCGCCCGGCGGTCGCGCACGGTGCACGTACCATCGTCGGCCAGCTCCGCGGGATCGACCAGCAGCAGGTTCATCGCAGCCCTGGATGTTCGCGTTCATGGCGCCCGGCGTCCAGTCGCTCGGGCCGGCACCGACGGCCACCTGGGTGAAGGTGCCGTGAGGCCCGCCCAGGCCGGGGTCTCGCGGTATAAGGCGCGGATGGCAAGCCCCAGGCTCGGCGCCGATGATGTGGCCAAGCAGTTGACCGCGCTCGCCGGATGGACGTCGCAGGACGGCAAGCTGCACCGCGAATACAAGTTCGCCGACTTCGTGGAGGCGTTCGGCTTCATGGCCGGGGTCGCGCTGGTCGCCGAGCGGATGAACCACCATCCCGAGTGGTTCAACGTGTGGAGCACGGTGCGGGTCGATCTGACCACGCACGACGCCGGTGGGATCACCGCCAAGGACTTCGAGCTCGCGGCGGCGATGGATCGCCTGGCGAGCGGCCGGGCGAAGTAAGCTGGGCCATGGCGTTCTTCCAGGAGCCTCCTTGCCTCGGCAACCAGTTCGACGACGACCCGATGCTGGTGTCGTGGATCGCGCGGTTCTGCCCCGAGGTCGCGACCGAGCTCCGCGCGATCGGTGAGCTGTCGGTCGAGTACCACGCCCGCCAGCTCGCGGATCGCGGCAACGAGCCGGTGCTGACCCAGTGGGACGCGTGGGGCCAGCGCGTCGACCGGATCGAGGTCTCGCCGCTGTGGCGCGAGGCGCAGGTCCTCGCCGCCCGCCACGGCATGGTCGCGGCGGCCTACGAGCCCCGGCACGGCGCGCACGCCCGGACCCACCAGTTCGCGATCGTCCACGTGCTCGGCCCATCGCTCGACGTCTACACCTGCCCGCTGGCGATGACCGACGGCGCGGCGCGCACGCTGCTCGCGAGCGGCAACCAGCTGCTGATCGAGCGCTACGTCCCGCACCTGACCACCCGTGATCCGCAGCAGATGTGGACCAGCGGGCAGTGGATGACCGAGCGCACCGGCGGCTCCGACGTCTCGCAGTCCGAGACCATCGCGCGGCGCGACGGCGACACCTGGCGGCTGTACGGCACCAAGTGGTTCACCTCGGCGACGACCTCGGAGATGGCGCTGACCCTGGCCCGGCCGGAGGGCAACGCCGACGGCAGCCGCGGCCTGGCGCTGTTCCTGGTCGAGCTCCGCGACGCCGCCGGCCGGCTGCGCAACATCCAGGTCAACCGGCTCAAGGACAAGCTCGGCACGCGCAAGGTGCCGACCGCGGAGCTCACGCTCGATGGTGCGCCGGCGATCCTGGTCGGCGCCTCGAGCGAGGGCGTCCGCGCGATCACGCCGATGCTCGGGGTGACCCGGACCTGGAACGCGGTCAGCGCGGTCAGCGCGATGCGCCGCGGGCTCGCGCTCGCCGGCGACTACGCGCGGCGGCGGTCGGTGTTCGGCGCGCTCCTGGCCGACAAGCCGCTGCACGCCGATACCCTCGCGGTGCTCGAGGCCGAGTACGCGGCGGCGTTCTGCCTGGCGTTCCGCTCGGTCGCCCTGCTCGGCCGGCTCGAGCACGGCGCCGGACACGAGTCCGAGCACGAGTCCGACGAGCGGCTGTCGCGCGTGGTGATCCCGATCGCCAAGCTGTGCACCGCCAAGCAGGCGGTCGCGGTCGCGTCCGAGGCGATCGAGTCGTGCGGCGGCGCCGGCTACGTCGAGGACACCGGCCTGCCGCGGATCCTGGCCGACGCCCAGGTCCTGCCGATCTGGGAGGGCACGACCAACGTGCTGTCGCTCGATACCCTGCGCGCGCTCGGCAAGGGCGGCGCGATCGAGGCGATCCAGACCGAGCTCGATCGCTGCCTCGCGGGGGTGACCGATCCGGGGCTGGCGCGGCCCAGCGAGATCGCGCGCGCGGCGCTGCGCCACGCGGTCGCCTGGGCGCGCGCGGCGCTGTCCGAGCCCGAGCGGCTCGAGGCCGGAGCGCGCCGCCTGGCGATGACCCTGGGCCGCAGCCTCGAGCTCGCGCTGCTCGCCGAGCACGCCCAGTGGTGCCTCGATCACGGGTTCGGGCCGCGGGCCGCGGCGGCCGCGCGCCGGTTCGCGCTGAGCGTCGTCGACCAGATCTCCGACGCGGTGGCGGACGACACCCGGCTGCTCGTGCCGCCTGCCGAGACCTAGCGGCCAGGGGTCTGCAAGGCGTGGCGCCCGGGAGAACACGGACACGCTCGGCTCGCCGTGGGCTGCACACCGAACCCGGCCCGAACTCGCCGTGTCCCAGCTGGGACGCGAATGAGCGCGGTGCCGCTGCCCGTGAGGACGCGGGCTCGATCATGTGCCCACGCGACCGCCGGACCTCGGCGACGATGCGAGCTGTCAGACCGCCCGCCGTGCGTCGCCGCCGCCCAGGAATACGACCAGGCTCAGCGCGCCGTCGGCGGCGGCTCCGGCTCCTGGATCGGCGTGGAATCCGGAGGCACCGGCCGGCCGCCGCACTGGTAGTGCAGCCGCCACGCGGCGTCGGGTTCGACTCCTTCCTTGCCCTCTTTCACGATCGCGTAGCCGCGCGGGGCGCAGTTCGCGGCCATCGCCTGATGGGCCCGCTCCATCGCGTTGGCGCGTTCGCCATCGAGCTCGATCACACCGCCGGTCGGGGTGCGCTGGACCACGCGCGCGGAGCCGCACGCGGCGAGCAAGGAAAGTGCGGCGAGCGCACTGGCGATCAGGTACTGCCGACGGGGCCTTCGTAGCATCGTCGACATACGACCTTAGTACAGCCCAACCGCCGCCGGCAACGCTTGACACTGCCCAGGGGCGCGTCGACGCTGTTTTGCCATGGAGGCGGAGTCGCGGATTGCCGAGGTCACACTGTACGCCCGCGGTGCACGGGTGCGGCGCGTGGCCGAGCTCGCCCGCGTCGCGCCGCGCGTGCGGATCACAGGTTTGCCGGCTGCCGTGATCGACGACACCGTCCGGGTCGAGGCCGAGGGCGCGGTGGTGACCGCGGTACACGTCGGGCTCGCCGCGCCGGACGCCGCGGCCGCCGCCGGCGAGGATGCCCCCGAGGTCGGCGCCGCGCGCCGGTCCGCCGTGCTCGCCGAGGTCGAGGTCGAGCGCCTGACCGCCGCGCTGACCGCGCTCGGCGCTGCGCCGGTCGCGCCGGCCGAACGGCCCGCGCCGCAGTGGCCG
>Ga0307515_10022007_pt1 | contig 11262 bp, 1 predicted proteins | sample 17_EM_MG_FD_194513 | JGI IMG/M metagenome (GOLD analysis project Ga0307515, IMG submission 194513) | Populus trichocarpa ectomycorrhiza microbial communities from riparian zone in the Pacific Northwest, United States - 17_EM | ecosystem: Host-associated > Plants > Roots > Unclassified | place... | reverse complement strand
TTTCTCTTATTAATCTAAGCGTCGCGACTTTATTTATAGGTACTAAGATTTGTCTCTTACTTTTTTAGTCCTTTAATTACCTCTCTAGATCTTTTAATGTTATAATTAAAGCTCCTTTAATATAAGTTATAGCCTTTTCCGTAATTAGGTAGTCTTAGATAACTTTTTCATCTAACTATATATAGAAATCTTCCTACTTATTATTATGTCGCTGCCTATACCACTTTTAGTATAGCTACTTAAGTATATACGCTTTATCCGTAAGGAAGTATCTTCTTATTACTATATCGTAACAGCCCTTTATGTATTATTCCTTAAATCTAGTTAGAATCCCTAGATCCTCTTCTTATTCTAATTTAGTAAGTTACTTAGCTCTTAGTATACCTGCTTTTAACCTATTAGTAATTTTTTATACTAGCGCTCTATCCCTTATATAACCTAGTAAACTAGATCTCTTATTTAGTTTCTGCTTTTACTATAAAGTAATTCTTACTCTAAATTCCTCTATAATTTTTTTTCTTTTACGTTTTATAAGTAGATCTTTAAAGTCTTTATACTTCTTAATCTTGGTATTAACTTTTTAATCTTTAGGCTAAACACTATATTTAACTAGTAAGTCCTTTAGGTCTATATATCTATCTCCTAGTCTAACTACTACCTAGATTATAGATTCTCTAATCTATAAAGAAGCTCCTTACCTTTTATCTATAGGTGTCCTTATTTATACTCTAAATTCTTAGTCCCTTAGATTCTTTAATCCTAAGCTTACTTCTAACTTAAGCTTAGCTCCCGCCTTAGTCTAACTAGGTATCCGTAGTATTCTTATCTTATCTTAAAAGTCTTAAATCTTATCTATCTTATTTTAAGAATTTAATACCTATAGGAAACTCTATCCTAAGCTTATTTATATATCTTTAAACTAAGCTATTACTCTACTTTATTGGTTTTCGTCCGTTATAGGTCCTTAAGCTATTCTTATCCTATCTATAGAATCTTAGATCTCTCTTATCTTATCTTAAAAATCTTAAGCCTTTGGCCTTTTACCTTTATTAAGTAGTAAATTAGTACTAGTAGTTATCTACTTGCTTAATCTTTATAAGATGCTCTTTCTACTATCTTATAAAGTAATAGATGCCATATCTAACGGTATTATAATACCCGTTACTAAACCTTACTCTATAGCGGTTTTAGTCTCTACTTCTAATACTAATATCTTAAGATCTTCTTTCTTAACATCGCTAAATAGATTTTTCCTAAAGTCCCTTTCTAAATACTGCCTTATTAATACTGTACTAAAAGTTACTATTAGATCTTTATTATATTTATAAAGCCTATCTTACTCTTTATAGTCTTAGGTAGCTCTTAGTTTCTCTAAACTAGGTTCCTATAGCTAATAGCTTATACTATACTTAGCGTCTTTATAAATTTAGCACGCGTTATTATAGTAAAACGTAAAGTAGTTAATTAAACAATCCTTTATTCCTTATAGTATATTATCGTCCCTCTATATATATATACCATCTACTAGTCCAGTTCCCTTTATTATATAGTAACTCTAACTATCTTTATAATCTCTAGTAAAATAACCCTATTTTCTGCAATTTATATAAGCTCCCTTTTTAAACCATCTTTCTTATTATAGAGTCCGCCTAAATATCTTCTACTACTAAAATCCCTAATTTGGCCTTTACTCCCTAGACCTTTAATTACCTAATCCTTATTCTCTTAGTTTCTATAATATCTTACCCCATTTCTTATAGGTTTCTTTAGTACTACTTAGGTCTATTGGCTTTACGCCATACTATAGTTTCTAACTTAGCTTTAGTTAATACGTATTCTGCGCCTTATATAACTATAGAACTTTATTCTAACCTTTCTTAGTCTATTCCCTTTAGTAAATCCTATTATTAATCTTTATTACTTAATCTATTAATTCCCTTAGGGTATCCGCATCTTCTATTAGAATAATTACGTCCTAGACTTTAGCCTTAAGTCCTTATTTATACTATACTATAAGCGCCCTATTATTCTACTTAACTTATATTGCTAGTGTTTAAAACTGCGTTATATATTTAATAGCTAAGGTTCGTTATGTAATATCTTAAAGCTTTTTTTTTACTATAGTTATTGCCTTTGGGTCTCTAAATATCTATATAAATCGCTCTATAAATCCACTCTAGCTTAAGAATATAAACCGTACTTCTTAGTTTGTTGTTATTATTCTATTTACTTATATCTCTATAAGGTAAGGCTTAAACTATTTAAGTACTCTTCCTAATAAGAATAATCCTACATACGCTATTTAATCTATAGATATTACTAGCTTTACTCCCTCTTACGCAACCTTAAAGTGTATTTATATAAGAAATTCTTTAAGCTTTAATCTCTCTCCTAAGAATCTTTTAATTAATGCTAACTTAACCTTTACTACTCCTATCCTATTAACCCTTTATTTAAGTGCCGTATTATTTTCTGTTAACTAGTTAACTATTTCCTATAGTTATCCAACCATTATAGGTTGTTATAAGTTAGTATCTATTATATTAGTGTTACCTCCTAACCTTAAAGTAGTTGCCGCCGTTAATGGCATTGTAGTGGCTGCTTTTAGTAGCATATTGTTTAACTTTTAATACTATAACTAGGTAGTAATTGTGTAACGGAACCTTATAGTAAGTACTATGGTAGGTCCTATTAATAGGCTAGGTATATAGGTAATGTATAAAGTTAACAACGTAATAATAACTGGTGGAGTAGTTGCCTAATAGATTAACTCTAATTATATTTTAAGAATTACTATAAGAAAGGAACTATCTAGGTAGGGACTAAGGGTCCTTAAATACACAACCGTACTCTTATAAAATCCTTCTTATACGTAATATACGTAAGGTATATAAGGTATATACGTTCCGTTTATTCTCTATATTCCTTACGTAGCACATTATATAACTCGTACTACCATTCCTTATTATATAGTTCTACCGGTTCCATCCTAGACCGTGCTTATATTAACTAACTAGGTTCTTCTAACTCCTCTCTAAGTAGTCGTAATATTGTACTTAAAGCGTCTGTAACATTAGGGACTTTATATATAGAGGCTCTGCGTATAAAGGCTCTATATATAGAGGCTCTATATATAGGCTCTATACAACGCTTTATATTAAAGACTCTGTATATAAAAAGATTCTATAGACAAAGACTATATATAGGGGCTCTATATACAGAGGCTCTATATAATACTCTACACGACGCTCTACACAACGCTCTATATTAAAGGCCCTATGTTAAAAACTCTATATACGAAGGCTCTATGTATAAAGGCTCTATATACGGAAGCTCTGTACGACACTTTATATAACGCTCTACATAACGCTCCGTATCGAAGACTCTGCGTATAAAAACTCTACGTTTAGAGACTCTACGTATAAGGCTCTACGTATAAGGCTTTGCGTATAGAGGCTCTGCGTATAGAGGCTCTGCGTATAGAGGCCCTGTATATAAAGGCTCTGCGTATAGAGGCTCTGCGTATAGAGGCTCTACGTATAGAGGCTCTGCGTATAAAGGCTTTGTATATAAAGGCTCTATATATAGAGACTCTGCGTACAGAGGCTCTGTATATAGAGGCTCTGCATAAAGCTATATACGCGGAGCCTCCGTATGCAGAGTCTTTATATATAGAGTCGTGCAGAGCGTTATATAGAGTCTCCGTAGGTAGAGCCTCTATACGCAGAGCCTTTATACGCAGAGTCTTTAATATAGAGTCTTTGATGTAGAGTATTGTGCGGAGCGTCGCGCAGAGCGTCGTACAGAGCGTTATATAGAGCCTCCGTATATAAAGCCTCTATACACAAAGCCTTTATATATAGAGCCTCTATATATAGAGTCTTCAATGCAGAGCGTTGTATAGAGCCTCTATATATAGAGCCTCCGTAGGCAGAGCCTCCCTTAACCTCCCCTTTTATAGAGCTTTATGCAGGCGTTTATTTATTAAGGTGTTCGTAAAGATAACCGTAAAGGCGTTCGTAGAGGCGTTCGTAGAGGCGTTCGTAGAGACGTTTATAGAGACGTTTATAGAGACGTTTGTACGGGCGTTTATGTAGGCGTTCGTGCGAGCGTTCTTAGGGACTTCCTAGTGTATTAATACTGTATATTAAAAGAGCTTTACCACTCCGTATAAAGCTTTAAGTAGAGCTTTATATAAAGCTTCAGGTAGAGCTTTTACATGATTAAGACTAAGAATTTGATGTTTTGAAATTTTCGGATTTCGGGCGTTGGCGGTTTGGTGCGTATGGCCCACCATAGTGTTTTTAGGGGGTATATAACCGGCGGCGCCCTTGCGACAACGGACGGAGGAGTAAAGGGGAGGCGATAGCAGGTAGTTATATATACTAGTAGTACTAATAATATAGTAGAGTTTACTATGCCTGCTTATCTAGGCCTCTACCTTAGTTTTCTAGTGCTTTGTCCCAACTATAAGCAGTTAGCTGCTACCACTAATTGTATAGGGATTCTTACCAGTTCTTACAGATATCTTATAATAGGGTTAGCCTAAGTACCAGTCCGCCCCCCAGCAGTCTATATAAGAGTTTCCGCCTAGAGTTAGTACGCTTTCGTATAGCTTAGGAGCCTTCTATAGCCTCTAGTTTTACGCCTCTCTTTATTATTTCCGCTGGCGTGGGCATAAGCTACCATTTACAGGGGTCGCAACTTCTGTCTTATACGCCTACTAACATAGTCCTACGAGGGCGTCGTGGCTGCATCCTGTAATATAATTAGGTACACCTTTTACGGTCAAGGTCTAGCCAAAGCCTCTTCCGCCTAAGTAACTCTTGTTTACTCTATAAGTATGTCTTACCGGCGTACCGTCCTAGCGAAGCGAAACGGTTCCGTCTATTAATGTACTAATACGCGTATCCGTTCTCTCGAGCTATATAGTAGTCTCTCTAGCTAGGACGTAATCCTACCTGCCTACTAGGTGCACTAGGGGTCAGGGCCTAGTTAAGGGGTAAGGTCCCTAGAGCTAGCAGTGGCTATTATATACTACGCCCTACGGGAGGCTAGTAGTAATATAGGGGCGTAATACCCTATAGACTGCTAGTTTCCGTTTCGCATTACCTATAAGAGTCTCCTTATAATAGGCCGACCGTGTCTTATAGGAGGAGGCTATAAACTAGGTCCCGTGCTAGGCGACCTACTTCCCCCTCTCCTACTAACCAAGCTTATGTCCCCCCTTCCTATAAGCTAGCCTATATCTCTAACTGTTAAGACCTTATCTAACTGGCCTGTATTTCCTCCAAGACCTCCCCTATATATATACTAAGTTATATACACCACGCCTATTAAGACTTTTTTATAAGTCGCCTTATATACATACGTTAGGTTACGTATACCACGCCTATTAAGACCCTCCTATAAGTCACCTAGTTGAACGCCATAGGGCCGTTAAAGCTGGCCTGTGTTTCCGCTGCCTAGAGCTTTACCTGTGTTTCCACCTCGTTAAGCCGTCTAGTCGCCGTCGCGTCGCCATTAAGGTTGTAAATTAATTAACTCAACTCAACTAAGGCCTCAAATTGGTTGAATTGAAAGCTTTGTAAGCAGAGGGCTTAGTTAGTTAAATTGGTTGACTTAATATTGAGATCTTGGCAACTATTTCAACTGAATTTAACTGGTGTAGGAGTTAGCAACTATTGTGAGTTGTGGTATAGTGTTGATGCAGGAGGACCTACCTAGCGACGCTTACATTGCTTCCTGCCATCCTTTTTATTACCCGGCTCTTAATATAAGCCTATTACGAGTCTTAGCATAGTGTTAACTTACCTTCCTGCCGCATCTATACCTTTCCTTCCTTCCGTGGCCGCTTTAGCTAAGACGCTAGCGGTAATATAACGGTGTAAACAACGGGTGATGCTTGGGTAAACTCTTTTTAGTAAGGGATACTAAGAAAAATATGGTTTAGGGCATTCCGACTTATTAACTCTAGTAACATATCTATATAATGTTAAAGCTTCAATATTTATCAACCAATTCAATTTAATTAAGGCCTCTAAATTGATTGAGTTGCCAAGCTAGCGAACTCTTAGTTGGTTGAATTGATTGAGTCTTGGCAATCAATTCAATTCAATATTAAAGCCTCGTTAATTGATTTACAACCCTAGTCGCCATCGCGTCGCTATCGCGTCTGTCGTCCAGGTCGCGCGTACTACGCCTATTAAGACCCTCTTTTAAGTTACCTAGGTGTGCTGGATACCAAATAGGCCCTTATAAAGGGGCCTTAATAAGTTCTCTAGGCAGGGCCTTAATAAGTTCTTTGTGGTGGCCTTAGGGCCTTAATAAGTTTCGTATAAGGTATCTGCGACGCGTTAACCTTAATAAGTTCTTATAAAAAGAGGTTCCCTATGCCCTCGCCGCGTCCCTTTGCGATCTTAGAGCTAGTGCAAGCCTAAGGGTATCCTGTTGTACGACTAGGACGCGTTTATATTGACTAACTAGATAATAAGGCCAGTTTTAGGCCTAGCTACAAGCTAGGTAGTTATATATTGGGTAGTTTTTATATCCCAGTTTCCCTTAATAGGCCTCCCTAGGTAGTAGAGCAAGAGCCTTATACAGAGGCAGTAAGGCTCTAGGTGTTGTTAAGGGCGATGCTTTATACGGTGGTACGCGTCGCAAGCTCAATACTATAGAACCGCGATGATAGCGCGCTGCATGCGCTGCGACGGCTCCCTACTATCGCCTCTGCACTTAGCTATTAAAAGGAACGATTTTCTGATAATGTTTCCACCCGCGGCGACGTGGATGCGTGTAGTAGGACTTCGCGGGCTACTAGCTATTATATTAAACCTAAAGAATAATCTAATACCTATACTTAACCTATAACGCTAATTAATCCTAGAAGAATTTAATTTATTAGCCTTAGCCTTAACCCCTAAGGAGACGGATACTAATATAATAGGGTCTATAGGGAGTTATGTACCCATAGTGCACGGCTTAAAGTCTCTGCATTAAGAACTTCAAGCAGTAACAACATTATCTAATTAAATTCGAATATGCTAGTTCTCGTCAATTAAAGCTGCTGTTAATTTATTTATTTAGATCTTATTTAACCGTCGAGTCTCCTCCCTTAAAAGCCTCAAATTCAGGCCGTTGTCGTCGCTCCTCTCCGCCATCCTATATTACCCCGTCTACTCCATATAACAGACCTTTTTAAAGACGCTCCCGCATATAGCACACGCTCTTATTCTTATATTCTTAACAGTAAAGGCTTGCAGACGCGTTGCTCCTCCGTTACTATAGCCCCTACGCCCTCCGCCGCAGCTAAAAAGCGCCTACAGGATATTTATGAATAAGAGCTAAAAGACCGTAAGTAGGAGCGTAATTATAAGGCGGCTTTAAACTAGGCTACCCTTAAAGTACTTACTACTTCTATAGCCTAGGTAAAGTTAGCCACAGAAGAAATACACTAGGCTTAGCTCGCCGCTATTAAAAAGAACCCTATAATAATTAACGCGGTAAAGGTTAACTCTAGTAAGTCTTCTCTCCCTCTTACCGTAAAAAGCCTAGACTTACTTCTTCCCGGGATCCTAGTTTCTAAAGTTACTACAATCTAAAAGGGTATATTTGTTCTAGAAAACCTCGTAAAGCTACGCAATAACCTATCTAGAATTAACTTTAATTATATAGAGTTAACGGCAGACGGAAGAGTTATTACCTCTAGTAATAGCTCTAGAAAAGATTTCTCCTCTATAGGCATTTGGCTTAAGGGTTTTACTAATTATAGTATTATTATTTAAACCCTCTGGGCTATATTAACCCCCTTAGCTATTATAATAGTAAAATTCCACTAAGCTATTATAGGCTTCTCTGCATAGTTTGTCTGGAACAGCGTCCTTAATTTAGCTATGGTTGTCCACTAAAGAGCTATAAGGCTTAGACAAACGGACCCTACTAACTAGACTATCCCTATCAAACTACAAGCAGCTAACTATAACTTCACCACCTTACGCCCAGCCCCATTATCCTCCTATAGTGGCTCGTTATCTAAACGCCCTTAGGTAGATATATCTACCTTATCCCTATAAGGCTAGGTATGCGGTAATTAGAACGCGGGCCACCCGTGCTTTAAATTGCTATGCTCCTATTAACATCTCTGTAAAGTATATAGAGGGAATTACGTTAAGAAAAATTATAAGGGGTCTTTGTAATAATTTATACCCCCTCCACGCTCGAATTTAACACCAAGATTTAAGGTGTTTACCCTAGGGTATCTACTTTATATTTCGCCGTCACCATTAAACGCGTTAGCCTAGAGGGATAAGCTACTCCTATACCCTAGAGATCTTAGCCCCTTAATTAAGGGCATCCTAATATATAGCGCGCGGATTAGAGTTACTGCCTTACTACCAGCACGCATATGTTTAAATTAACTCTTATCTAATGCCGACCCTAAGGTAATTACTACAAAGATTGCTACCAATCTGCCCATTAGCTATATTACTATTTATCTACCTAAAGCAATTTACTATTCCCCCTTAAGACTTATACCTAAGCCAGATAGAACCTTCCGCCGTATTTATAATCTCTCTTCGCCTAAGCCTCGCTAAGGCCTCTCTGTTAACGCTGCCATTTTAGAGGCCTACTCTACCCTTACCTATAGCACCATAGACGACATTCTAGCGCTTATCCTTCTCGCTAGGAGAGGAGCCGTTATTCTTAAACGCGATCTTAAAGACGCTTTTTGGAATATCCTGGTCGCTACTACTAACTAACGCCTACTGGGTTTTAAATGGGAGAAGATAGTATATATTAAATGCTGCCTTCCCTTTAGTCTAGCTACTGCGCCCTTCCTCTTTAACCTCTTTACAGAAGCCCTATATTGAGTACTTAAACGCCATCTTTATCTAATTGTTACTTTCTTCGCACTAGTTTATTACCTAGATAACTTTATATTTATTTTACACCTAGGCACTAGCCACGCGCTAGTGGTTCATATATATAACTTTATAATTACACTACTTAGTTTTCCTCCTAACGCTACTAAAGACTCCTATAGTACGGTATTAGACGTTCTAGGTTATTAGATTAATACTAACACCTTTTTCCTCTCCCTTAGCCCTGCTAAGTAGATGGCACTACAAGATTTACTTACCTCTTTTATCCTTAAGCCCTAAGTCTCTCTTAAACAGTGCCAGTAACTAAAAGGTAGCCTCGCCTAGGCCGCAAAAGTTATCCAGTTAGGGCGATCTTACTTAAGATCACTATAGGACCTTATTATAGCCTTCTCTTTTATAAACCGCCGCACTTTACCTATCCCGCTAGCGGTAATCTCTAACCTAGCTTAGTAAAGTAAAGCCCTAGCGCTTTAAAATGGGGTTTGTTTCTTTTAGGAGGATGTTACTTGCCCCTAGATCCATCTCTTTATAAATGCCTTATCCAAATATGGTTACGCTAGCTTCTTCTATAGCTGCCTAGGCTACTTCTCCGCCGAGACCCATTCTACTCCTTATAGTTAATGGCGCCCTTATACCTCCGCGCTGCTATAAGACAACCTCTTTACAGCATCTCCTGCCCCTAAGCACCTCCGTACCCACATTAATGTGCTTAAAGTACTCGCTATTACTAACGCATTTGTGAAATAGAGCCCTGCCTGGTAATATTCATCTATTTACATCTATACGGACAACACAGTCGCCCTTATAGGCCTGCAAAATACAGTGCTTAAAGGCCCTACTAATTTGCTCCTCTAATAAATCTTAATCTAGGCTACCGCATTTAATATCCAGTTGTAGTCTTTCTAGATTTTATCCAAAGATAATATACTAGCTAATGCACTCTCCCGCTTTAACTGGGCTATAGTTAAAAATCTCTATCCTTAAATCGATCTCTTGGTGCTAACGGCTTATCTTTAGGCTCGCTTATTAACCTACCAGGCCCGCCGCCTGCTTTTATTATCCAATTAGGCCAATCTTACTTGGTTTTAAGCCTCTTATAGTACGGCATTAAGCCTAGCACTTGTAAGACGTACGCCTTAGGTATAAAGTCGTAGGAGTTCTTCTACGCTATAAGGGCGGCAGCACTATACCCAGCCTAGTTATCTAATCTTATAAAATAGGTAGTATAGAGAACATATAGTAATAGCTCTCCGCATATAGGCAGGGTAGCTTTAAAGACTATACGCTTATACCTCGCCGCGATCCACTCTATATACGTTAACTATATTCTCCTAGTTACAGTATTTAAGAATACATTACTTTGTCGCATACTTAATAGGGCGACCTCTCTCAACCTTAGCCTAAAAGAAGCTACTCCGAAGTTACCAATCTTACGTAGCATCCTTACTAAGATCGCGACTAGCAGTATCACGATCCTAAGGGTAAATACTAACGCCGCTTTCTGCCTTACCTTTGCAGGGTGCCTTCGTATAGGCGAGATCTCCTATACTAATAAACAACGGTCTAAACCGTCATTTACTACAACTAAGGCTACTTACTTAGACGTACAGTTTAGCCCCTCTAAAGATTACCTTACCTTCCGTCTTAAACGCAGTAAGACTAATAAGGATAAGCAGGGCGTTTAAATTATAGTAGCCGCTACCTTTAACGCGGTTTGCCCCGTAGCAGCGCTATAAAAGCTTTTCCTCTTAGACCCCTAGGCTCCCTCCGCGCCGCTATTTACAGTATCTAGTAGCGCGGCGTTTTCCGCCTCATATGCGCGGAGAATACTTAAATTAAGGCTAAATCTCTATAGCATTCTAGCCGCATAGTATATAGGTCACAGCTTCCGCAGAAGCGCAGCCTAACACGCCCTAGACCACGGCTTCTCTAATAAAGAGATCCAACGTCTAGGCCGCTGGACGTTAGATGCCTTCCGCCTCTATTACTTAACCTTATAAGCTAACACCTTCCGCCTTTTACAGAGATTTTAACTAGGCGCCCCGCCAGTATTCTTTTTAACTTAGCCCTTTTTTTTTTTTTTTTATATCCGATTGTATTATACTACGTACAATACTGCGCATGCAGCCACTAGGCTATGGCGCTATAGTTCTATATACATGAATCCTTCCTAGGCAGCTTAACATGTACTAGTAGCTAAGTAGACACTCTGGCCCGTTTTTAAAATGCTAGGGGAGCTCTAGCGACTGGTGTTTTTTCGTTCTAGTATTTTGCTTACTATGGTCCAGTTTACACCAAGAAAAGGAAATCCTGGCTCTTTTATCTATTTCTGCCGTATTCTGCCGTTCTTAGAGTAGAAAAAGCGCTCTAAAAGATAGAT
>Ga0307515_10022006_pt1 | contig 11262 bp, 13 predicted proteins | sample 17_EM_MG_FD_194513 | JGI IMG/M metagenome (GOLD analysis project Ga0307515, IMG submission 194513) | Populus trichocarpa ectomycorrhiza microbial communities from riparian zone in the Pacific Northwest, United States - 17_EM | ecosystem: Host-associated > Plants > Roots > Unclassified | place... | reverse complement strand
CTTGATCAAATCCAGGTTTGCCGCGTTTTCACTTACGACAAGGATCGTCTGATAGCCAGGAGCCTGGCTTTTCCCTCTATCCATCGGAATTTTGTGTCCTTTCGATCGCTGATAATATGCAAGCCGTGCGCTCTGGATTCGGCACCGATGTTGTGAAGCGTCGGCAAACTGGTAAGCGACGATCCTCTTTATTGAACTACCGACCTCTTGATTATGCGTGGCGTCAGTTAAGAAGGCCCTTATTTCATCGATCGGCTCGCCATCATTTCCCGCAGATGTTCAGATCGTGCAGGCCATATGTTGGGACATCCTCAAGATGCCACGCAGATCGTCACACAACGAATACACTCTGACAATTCAGACATTGGATTTTCCAAATTTGACATAGCGCAATGCAGCGAGCGCCGAAGTTGTTTTATCTATGGGCATTGCAATCGAAACGAAGTAAATGAAACGAGATAGTGCGATCCACATGCCTGACTGGGCCCTCGAATTAACCAGCAAGATCTTGCGCTGCGCATTTTCCGATCGAACGTTGAATCAAGCCCTCGAGGAAGCGCTGACGCTCATTTTCCGTTCTCCGGAACTTAACCTCTCCCCATCTGCGGCCATCTATTTCGACGATGGCAGGGACTTTCAACACTCGCTTCTGTTTCACGTCAACCTTGTCTGGCAACAGGTTGCTCCATTCGTACAACCCAATGACGGGTCGGAAGTGCGTTGCGAGTTCCAGGAAGGACGGCACGCCTGTTGCGTTTCGCTTGTCGACGGTGAAGAACGGGAACAGATCGGAACGGCACTGTTTTTCTTTGCTACTACACAGGAACCAGCACCCGAAATTCTTGCCCTTCTGGTTCAGATCGCTGAGGATATCGCTAGGCTGATCGTCGCGAAGCGCAAGGAGGCCCTCAATTCCCAACTCGCGGACATCGCAGGCATTTCCGAGAACGAAATTTACCTGTTTAATGGCGAGACGCTCGAGATTTTCAAAGCCAATCACTCTGCCCAGATGAAGACTGGCTACCGTCCGGACCAGATCATGCGGATGACGCCGGCAGATCTTAAGCAGAATATGGACGTCCAGCAATATTGGCGGATTCTCGAACCGCTGCTTACCGGGAAAACCGATTGCGTCGTATTCAGCGCTCGCCAACAGCGCCGCGATGGAACGCTTTACGATGCCACTGTCAAAATCTGGAGGCTCGAAAACTCGGCGGGTCCGGCCTTCCTGGAACTCGTCATCGATCAGAGCGACCATAAGCAGCTCTTGGGCTTACTTCATGCCACATTTGATGCGTTCCCCGGGGGAATCGTTGTTCTTGACGAGAATTTACGTCTGACATTTGCTAACCGCCGGTTTTACCAGCTCGTGGATATTCCACCTGAGAAATGCCCGATCGGCTGTGCTTACATCGACGTTTTGCGCTATAGCGCGATACGCGGCGACTATGGTCCGGGCGACGTTGAGGAGCAGGTTCAAGAACGGATTGGTCACGCTCGGCTGTTTCTCGCTCACTCCTTTGAACGCGAACGCGCAGATGGGACGGTGCTCGAAATCAATTCGTCGCCGCTGCCAACCGGGGGCGGAGTGGTGGCGTATATGGATGTCACTATTCGCCGCCGAGCAGAACAGGAATTGATTCGCCATCGCGACCGGTTGGAGGAAGCGGTGCGACAGCGCACGGAAGAACTCAAGCATCAGGCAGAACGGCTCGAACAGGCGCTGGAACACGAAAAACACATCAACGCTTTGCAACGGCAGTTCGTCACTATGACCTCCCACGAGTTTCGCACACCCCTTGCGATTATTGATGGGGCGGCCCAGAGAATCATGCGAAAAAAAGGGGAGATAACGGCGGAATTCGTTGCCGAAAAGACCTACCAGATTCGATCCGCTGTCGCCCGCATGGTGGAACTCATGGAAAGCTTTCTGACGGCCGGCCGACTGGACGGTGGCATGAAGCTGGCGTTGAGCGACTGCGCTGTTTATGACATCGTCACACAATGTGCAAAACGACAGTCCGACGTCTCTGGCGGCCACAGGCTGATGCTTGATATCGACGCGTTGCCGCGCACGCTGCGGGGCGATCCACTCGCTCTCAATCAGGTGTTCACAAACCTGTTTTCCAACGCCGTCAAATATTCTCCTAAAGCGCCGGAGATCAAAATAACGGGCTGGGAGATGGATGGCTTTGCTTACATCTCCGTGCGGGACGGGGGTATCGGTATTGATGCCGATGATTTGCAAAAGATGTTCCAGCTATATTTTCGGGCCCGGACATCGACGGGGATCGCCGGAACTGGCATTGGCCTGAACCTGGTGAAACAGGTCGTTGACTTGCATGGCGGTGAAATCCGCGTCGAAAGCGAAAAAGGCCAAGGAACCGTTTTCACAGTCAAGTTGCCAATCGCCGGTCCAAAACAGGTGGAAGAGAACGTTCTCGAGGCTGGGGCTGAACGCGCAGTCGCGTAGCCGAATAACGGAGAAAAGAATGATTACTGTTTTGTGCATTGAGGACGAAAAAGCCGTCCGTGATCTGATCGTCGAAGAACTTGCCGACGCCGGGCTTCGAACGCTGGAGGCGGAAAACGGTCGATCAGGGTTGGAGATGATCAAGCAACATCGGCCGGACATCGTCATCTCTGATATCACCATGCCGGAAATGGACGGCATGGAATTGCTGGCCGAGGTACAGATCAATCATCCAGAATTGGCGAACATGCCGTTTATTTTCCTGACCGCGCTCGCAGACAAGGAAAAAATGCTCGAGGGGCTCAGGGCGGGGGCAGAGAATTATCTGACCAAGCCCATCGATTTCGATATCCTGCTCGCAAAAATCCAAGGGCTTGTCATTAGAATAGAAAATCGTGTGTCCGCAGGGTTGGAATTCTGATCATTCTGAGGACGCTTGTTTTTCTTGTGGCCGGAAAGAGGCAGCGCGCAGCAGATTTCGTCCGAGTAAATTTAGGCCTCGCTTCATCTCAATGGCTCGCGAGAATTGCATCGGCGGGCTTCAGTCTTTTATCGGTTGAACCTCTGTCGATGCTCGGTACCGAATGAAGAAATATTCAACAGACCAGCATAACATGAGCGTGAACCCCAAGGTTCCGCGCGAACACATTGCCGCCGAGATCATCTTGGAAGTTTTGGAGGTACGCCGGGATGACATCACTATTATGTACCCTTGGCCGAGCGCCCGCCGAAATCCTGAAAACGGTTCGAGCGCTGGTCGAAGACAACTCGGATATGTGGTTTGTGACGGCACGCGACCGCAAGTGCAACGAGATCACCGCTTTCGAGGACTGAACCCATGAAGACTATTCTTGAACAGCGCCACGCAGACCTAGCGCAATTGAAGGCCGAACTAGCCGCTGAGATAGAGGCCGGAAACGGGTATTTGGCCATCGTCTATAGACAAGGCATTGAAACCCTCATGGCTCAGCTTGCGACCTATACGCCTGAGAAGGGCGAAGCCCATTTCTTCGATTCCGAGGGCTGGACGGCGGCGTTGTTGGCTTTCGGCACGGTTGGCGAGTTTGTATTTCAAGACGCGCTCATATCTGACATAGAGGCGGCATTTGAGGGAGGCGAGATCACCAATCCGAGGCTGTTTTCTGACATCGCCGCCGACCTCGCTATCACTGCGGCGAAGGGCGAGGAGTATGATGTTGAGATCGGCGGCTATGTTATCGGCTTTGACCATAATCGCCTCACGATCCGCAACGGCGAGGGCGAAATCCGTTTTATGCCAATCCAGATTCCGGCCGACCCCGACGATTACCCGCCCGAGGCTATCGAATTTTTGCGATCGATGCTTGCCAGCGAGCCGCCTCGCAAGCAGCCCGAGGCTTCATTACCGAGGACGAGACACCGGGGTAGAATTTGAAGGTGCGGACGAAGTGGGAGCTGGCGCCCTTACTGCCCTAGGCCCAAGCCAAGTGCGTTCGAGAGGGCATAGCTTCGCAACCGAGCTTACCAATGAGGTTTCCGTCGATCAGGTGCGGAATTCGTCGTCGAACGGATGTGCCGGGAGAAGAAGATGCACTGCTACTGAAATGAGTTTTGAAACGAAGGAACTGAATTGGGAGGCGGATTTGATGGCCTGGTCTCCGGCCCCGAAAGAAGCTGCCGCGCATTCGACTTGGCGCGCCTTCGGGAATGCAATGATGCTATCGTGACTTCCGAACCCAGGAGGTAGTGGAATGGGCCGCAAAGCACGCCTCAAAGGAGATCGACGCACGGGCCGCAAAGCACGCTTCGAATGGAATAAGCTCGACAAATTTGGCCTACTCGTACTGCAGCGCCAGACGATCACCTACAAAGGATACCAAGATGCGGGGCAGGCTCGGAGGGCGGCCCGTCGGAGGATGAGGCGGCTCGGCAACAAACTGCCTGCCGCTTTTCGGAAGTTACGATCAAGGCACAGCAGTCGCCGCACGTGATAGACCACGCCTACACATGGCATGCAACACGATGGTGGCTGGGTGGTCCGCTCGACATCTGAAGGCCAGGACGGCAGCATAAATGACATCTACCCAGTAGCACTATGTCAGCGCGGGCGCATCCGTTGGAGGCGAGACTCGCGTCGATACCTATACAACTGGCTATCAATCGGAGTCGTCCGTGACGGCGCTGGCCGATGGCGGCTGGCTGGTCACTTGGACATCTTACGGCCAGGATGGCAGCGGATTTGGCATCTACCAGCAGCGCTATAACAGCGAGGGTGGTACGGTCGGCGGCGAGACGTGGTCTCGACCGAAATTACCATGCCAGCCTCAAGCGGACGGTCCGCATCGATGCCTTCACAGGCAACAGGATGATTGATCATCAGGAACGGCGCTCATGGGTGATCTCCAGTCCCGACAAGCCGCTATGGCCGTATGCCGGTGATGGCGAGCCGGTGACCAAGGTTGATCTTGCCCGCTATCATGAAGCCGTCGGTCCTTGGTTGATCGACCATATCAAGGGACGACCCTAATCCATCATTCGTACGCCGGACGGTATTGGGGGAGAACAGTTCTTCCAGCGCCATGCCATGCCGGGGACATCGAACCTCCTGGAACTGGTCACGGTGTTCGGCGACAAGAAGCCCTACCTGCAGATCGACCGCGTCGAGGGTCTTGCTGCCATCGCCCAGATTGGCGGCGTCGAGCTGCATCCATGGAACTGTGAGCCCGGTCAGCCGGAAGTGCCTGGCCGTCTGGTGTTCGATCTCGATCCTGGACCTGATGTCAAATTCTCCACCGTCGTCGAAGCCGCCCGCGAGATCCGTGACCGGCTGGAGGAACTTGGGCTCGTCAGCTTCTGCAAGACGACGAGCGGCAAGGGGTTGCATGTGGTGACACCTCTTGCCGTGCCGAAAGGCAAGAAAGCCAGCTGGGACATCGCGAAGGGCTTTGCCCATGATGTCTGTGAGCAGATGGCCCGCGACAATCGGGATCTCTACCTGATCAAGATGGCTAAGAACCAGCGTGAAGGCCGTATCTTCCTCGACTATTTGCGCAACGATCGCATGGCGACGGCGGTGGCGCCTTTGTCTCCACGGGCGCGGCCCGGCGCCACCGTGTCGATGCCGCTGACATGGACGCAGGTCAAAGCGGACCTCGATCCGAAGCGATTTACGGTTCGCACAGTCCCAGTGCTGCTTGCGAAAAGTTCGGCCTGGCAGGATTATTGCGATGGTCAGCGACCGCTTGAACAGGCCATCAAGCGTCTCGGAAAGTCCAGGAAGGCAGCGTAAACCTTTAAGGCCGCGCGGCGACCGGCGGCAAGGCACCATGGAAAAGGAACCGAACGACACCGCCCCAACTGAGCCGCGTGTTGGCGCAACGACCGACCTGCCGCACGATCGCATTACCGTGAAGCGTTTTCGCAAGTCTTTCCCACGCGCACGCTGGAGCGACAGTTTGAATGCCTGGTTCGTACCCGGGCGAACCGCCGAAAGGCGCATCGGACGCTGGCTCGCCGAGATGGAAGCGGAGGCCGACGCGTTTGCCGACGACAAGGGCAGGGACGCTTTCGCCTTCGACCCGATCGAAAGCCGCTATCTCGAAACCACGCCTTCGGTCTTTCAAATCCGGACGCCCTACTCGCGCACTGTCGTGAACGAAATTCGTGAAATCCCGTTTGCGCGCTGGGACGCCGATCGCCGGCTGTGGACTGTGCCTTACCGATCATACGACGAACTGCGCCGACGATGGCCGGCGATCGAGGCCGCGGCCGAGCGCAGTGAGCCGGAAGCACGGCGCGCGCGGCGGGAAGCCATCAAGGGAACCGAGGAAGATGAAGCGTCCAAGGCAAGGATAAGCGAGCGTCGGCGGAAACGATATCCCGTGTCCGCCGACGATGCCCCGCCCTTCGAGCGCGCGATTGGCACGCATGTCGGCGTCGTCTTCTTCACCGGCACGGATGGTGAGCTGGCGAATTCCGAGACGATCAGCGCGTTCTACTTTCCCGCTGGCGATGGCGAGGAATATGTCTGGGCGTCGTGGCGCGCCGGATCGCTGGAGGAATTGGTAATGACCTGGCTGGCACGGACGCCACCCCGGCAGGATGAGCTCGACCGTGGCTGGTGGCTGCCGACGCTGGAGGAGTTGCGGATAGCGCGGCGCGATGCCAAATCCAGACGGCGCGCCAGAGAGCATAAGGCGAACAAGGATTCTTCTGGTGAAAGACCAACAGGCAGCCCTTGAGAAATTCCGGCGCTTGCCGCCGGTCGAGCCACGCGAGATGGTCGGGCTTTGGAAGGGGCGTGGTATCCCGGCCGGGCATCCGTTCGATGGCATCCTGGAAAATCTCGGCTGGTTTGGCAAGCGGTTCACGCCGGACATGCGCGCCGATGCATTGCTGTTTCGCCTCAGTGAACGGCGCTTGGTTGCCATCGATCCCAAGCGGATCCCGCTTCGGCTGGTGCTTCGTTTCCACGAAGGTGGTAGGATGCGCGTCGCGAAAAACCTGTTTTCCATTCTCCTGTGCGGACTGCGGGCGAGGGGACCGGTCGCCTCCCTGAAGACCATCGTGTTTGGCGGCGTTGAGAGTGGGGCCATGGTCTACGACGACCAGCCGATCGTCGATTATTTCCGTCGAATCGATGAGGAGAGGATCATGGGGACGATGACGATCCGGGGCGACGATCGCATCTACTTCTTTGAACTTGAGCGGACTTATGAGCGGTGAGCGCCGCGTATTCTTCAATAGCAATACGCGAAAATCAGTTATTTGCTGGTTCGTATCCAAACGAGGCTTTCATCACAGCGATTGCCCGTTGTTGATCGCTCGACGTTTGACGAAAATGCGGCAGCAATAGTTTGTACGCCGCTATTGTGCCCAGCGGTCGCGAACCAAATGGCAACTCGTCTTCGGAGACGCGCGGATGACAGCCGTCGCTCAGCCGACGGCAGATCGAGCGAGTGTCCAGAGGATTCCGAGCACGGCGCATACCACCAACGTCGTTATCACCGAAGCCTTGAAGCGGAAGATCGCCAGCCCTGCCGCCATCGAAAGCACCAGCGATGGCCAGACGATCGACGTCAGCATGGGGATATCGAACTGCAGACCGCCGACATTCCAGGTCCACACCTGTGCGAACAGCGTATGCAGCGCAAACCACAGCGCGAGGTTCAGAATGACGCCGACCACAGCTGCGGTGATGGCCGCCAATGCACCCGCCAAAGCGGCATTGCCGCGGAGCTTCTCGATGAAAGGCGCGCCGAGGAAAATCCACAGGAAGCACGGAACGTAGGTGACCCAAGTCGTCAGGACAGCGGCCAGCGTCGCCGCGGTCATCGGGCTGAGCGATCCTGGGTCGCGGTAAGCTCCCATGAAGCCGACAAACTGGACGACCTGGATCAGCGGTCCCGGTGTCGTTTCCGCCATTCCGAGTCCATCGAGCATTTCACCAGGCTTCAGCCAGCCGTAGTGGCCGACCGCTTGCTGCGCGACGTAGGACAGCACCGCATAGGCGCCGCCGAACGTCACCACGGCCATCTTCGAGAAGAACGTCGCGATGTGGGTGAAGACATTGTCCGGACCAAGACCGATCCAGAGACCGAGAACGGGGATGATCCAGAGCGCAAGAAGCACCGCAGAGATTTTCAAGGACCAGGCAATGTTCGGACGAGCATGGGCGGGTGTGGCTTCACCGAGGCGGGAATCTACGTCGCTCAGAATCGCACTCGAACCTGACTTGTGACCGCCACCGACCTTGAACAACGGCGAGCCGCTCCGCCCGCCGACGAAGCCGATGATTCCGGCCGCGAGAATGATAAGCGGAAACGGCACGTGGAACACGAAGATGGCGATGAAGGCCAGTACGGCGATCCCGATCATCAGGTTGTTCTTGAGCGCCCGGCCGCCAATACGGAATACCGCCTGGACGACGACAGCGAGGACGGCAGCTTTAAGCCCGAAAAAGAGGCCTTCCACCACGGTGACATTGCCGTAGGCGGCGTAGATGTAACTGAGTGCAAGGATCGAGAGAAAGCCGGGTAGGACGAACAGGATGCCTGCCACAAGACCGCCCAGGGTCCGGTGCATCAGCCAGCCGATGTAGATGGCAAGCTGCTGCGCCTCCGGCCCGGGCAGGAGCATGCAATAGTTCAGCGCGTGCAGGAACCTGTGCTCGCCTATCCACTTCTTCTCATCGACGATGATCCGATGCATGACCGCGATCTGTCCCGCCGGGCCGCCGAAGCTCAGCGCCGCCACGCGCAGCCAGACCTTGAGAGCCTCACGGAACGAGACTCCATGGTCATGCTCGGAAACGGCCGCATCGACGGCCACATTGGATGTCGCGCCGGTCATCTCATGCCCCCTTTTTGTTTGAGGGCCAGTTATGGGTTTCCTCACTGGCGTCGCGGCACCAGCGATAGAAGGCGTCATAGAGCAACATCCCAGCTTCGAGCTGTTCGAGATCGTCGGTGTACATCCGCGAGAGACCGAGCGACGCGGCAAGCAAGCCGGGCGCTTCCGGCGCGAGATCGAGGCGTGCGGTGTCGGCGGCCCGCACGATGGTGGCCAGTCGTCTGAGCGGGTCGGTCGAGAGGCCAAACTCGTCGACCATGACGTCGAAAGTGCAGAGTTCGCCGCGGTGGCTCCAAAGGACGTCTGCGTCAATGTCGAAGGGCACGCCGCCGAACCGGTCCGCGACGCCCTCGACTTCAGAAGCGGGGACAAACAGGAAGACGGCGCGGGGATCGACGAAACGACGGATCAGCCACGGGCATGCAATACGGTCGATCTTCGGACGGGATCGGGTGACCCAGACGGTTCGCCCCTGTTGATCGCTCGGCGGCAGCTTTGACATGGGCACGACGGGAAGACCTTGGCGAACCCATGCCTCGATCCCGCCCTCAAGCGACTCGGCTTCGACGCCGAAGTTGCGGAGCCATGCGGCAACGCCGTGGCTGAGCTTTGCGCCATGGTGGCATATGATGACAGCGGCGTCTCCCTCGAACGCCTCCATCCATGAAGTGTCACGGTAGTCGCGGCGGACCGATCCCGGGATCATTCGGGGATCGGCATCGAAATCTTCGTCGTTGCGCACGTCGATGAGCGCGGGGCAACTCGGCGTTCCGATAAGCCTGTTCAGTCGTTCTGTGGTGATTTCAAGAAAAGCGGGCATGACGCGTCCTTCCGAATGTCGGTTTTGATTGGACGCGATTTCGGCCTAAGCCTCGTGAGGTATCGCAGACCCCTTGCCCCTGTCATCGCAAGCCATGCGGACGATGTCAAGATGTCGGTTGCTTCAGCGGAAAGCGATCTCCCTGACCGCGACGGCGACGAGGACGAGGCCCGCCGTGACTTCCACGGTCCTCGAAATGCTATCCATGAGGCGTGGAAGCGCGTTGAACAGCCGCATCATCCGATCGCGGAAAAGGACGACCGAAAGCGCCACGACGGAGAGCGTGAAGGCTACGCCGAGCATCATCACCACGGCAAACATGATACCCGCTTCCGGCACGCCGCGGGTCACGGCGAATGTCATCACGAATAGGGTAAGCGGGCATGGGATGAGGCCCGCCATGACCCCGAACGCCACGCCCTCGCCCTCGTGGTGGACGTGGTCGGCCCGAAACAACGCCCGCCAGAGCATCCATGCGCCGATCAGGCCCAGCAGAACACGACTCGCCGTCTCAAGGATGGGCGACGATCCGGGGCCGTTGCCTCCGAACATTATCGACACCAACGGAAGTGACAGCAGAACGATGAGAACCGACATCGTCACGTGGGTGAAGGAAAGCGCAAGCGAAACCATGAGGGCGCGCCACATGCCAGATGACGATCCGGCAACATAGGTAGCAAGCACCGTCTTGCTGTGGCCGGGCGTCATCGCGTGAACCGCGCCGAACACGACGCCCATCGGCAGGAACGCCAGGAAGGCGGTCCATCCGGTCCCCTGAGCGAACGCCTTGATATGGTCGGCGAAAGCCAGGTAGATATCGCGCTGGAACTCGACAATCCATATCCACATCACATCCAGCCTTTGGTGGCGGCCGCCAGCACCGCGTAGCGTCCGGCCTTTGCGATGGTGACAAGCAGGACGAACATCGGCAATGGTTCCGTCATAACACCAGCGACCACGGTGATCGGGTCTCCGACGACGGGTAACCAGCTTCCGAGCAGGGACCACTTGCCGTATCGGCGATACCAGCGGCCGGCCCGTTCCAGCCTCTCGGGCGACACCGGAAACCACTTCCTATCGCGGAACCGTTCGATGCCCCGGCCGATGAGCCAGTTGATGACGGAGCCGAGGACGTTGCCGATGCTGGCGACAGTGACCAGCAATACCGAAGAGTGTCCGCCCATGAGGAGAAGCCCGACAAGAACGGCCTCCGACTGCATCGGCAGGATGGTCGCGGCGACGAGTGCGGCAAGAAACAGGCCCCCATAGGCCGCGACATCACCCATCCGAACCGCGCCTGCCATGGACGATCAATGATGATGGCCTTCCGGTTCCAGCATTCTGAACGGCAGCCTTTCGTTTTCGGCGCGATCCGCCAACAATAGCTCAGCGTCGAATTCATGCGGTTCGGCCGGCGCGGCTTGGCTCTGAAGCAGATGGTGGTTGCCGCCGACTGGCACCAGGGCATGCTGCTCGATCTGGCCCGCCTCACGGTGAATGGCCACTGCTGCTATCAGGCCTTCGGCATGCCGTGATACCCGCAAACGGAACCGCTCGCCGTCCGGAGTGTCCACGATCTCCAGAAGGCCCTGCGCCAGTTTGCCGCTGACCTGGAACGGATCGGGGGCATGGTGGTGGC
>Ga0307515_10022005_pt1 | contig 11262 bp, 9 predicted proteins | sample 17_EM_MG_FD_194513 | JGI IMG/M metagenome (GOLD analysis project Ga0307515, IMG submission 194513) | Populus trichocarpa ectomycorrhiza microbial communities from riparian zone in the Pacific Northwest, United States - 17_EM | ecosystem: Host-associated > Plants > Roots > Unclassified | place... | reverse complement strand
ACCTACAACCTTCCAGGGTCTTCCAGTCCTTATTGGACAAATGTTTGTGAAGTTGTTATGGGTATGTGGTAGAAGTTTCAGGGGAAGATTCCATCAACCACACCATCCGGCTTTGCCACTCTGGGGGTGGCAGAGCCGCCACCAGTGCTAGTAGGAACCTAATAATGAACCGGGAAAATGTAACGGATTGACTAAATCAATGGCTGCAACTTCTCTGTATTAAATATTACCACTCAGCACTCTAGGATGCATATTTTGGTGAGGAAATTGCTAGACACTTACTTGATTAAAGTCTCTTCATACTAGAGCCAACACGCTGGGATTTTTTTGCACAGCGCAGATCACTCTGCTGTCACATAAGGATCTACACCTTGCGATACCAGAAACTCGCATAATTCTTGATGCTGGTATTCAGCTGCAGTCTGTTCATGGTTATTTAATTTGGCCGACGTAAACCTAGGCAGTGTATATGTTCCGTTCCATGGGTGAACCCTCTAGTTTCGAACTAGGGAGGAAAGTTTGCCATATTTTTGACCAACTGACAAACTGATGAACTTCCATGCTTCATAAAGTTTTCAACCCTAAGAAACACAATACATGTGTTGAATGACATGCTCTGACATCGCGATTTCGTGGCTTGTTCTCTTTATATACACAACTTATTTTGGTGAAACCTTGAGATGAGAGATGATAGGCGGTGAAACATGTCAATGGTAGATTGTACAGTAGACCGCAGTCATGATTGTAACTTAAGCACAGTGCCATTATCTCACCGTGGAGGTTTAATCAACCATCTTAACTCCCCCGAATACAGTCTCAAACTCGGAAACTGGCAAACAAATTCGCGGTATTTTTGATCAGTTCGCAAAAACCTGTTCAATTTCACAAACTAGCGCCAATTCGTGAACGGGGCGCTAAGTTCGTGAACTGTCATGGGTCTTCTATTGGACGAAACATATACGAAAATCTTCGGGTATGACGATGCCACCCTTTGCCATCCTTTGCCACTTTCCACTTTCCACTAGCCACCGGATATTCAACACCAGCGTTAGGGCTTATAAAAACATTTAACATAGATGTAAATAGCATCGTATAGGAAATTTAAAGTTAGAAACTTCTGGCCATTGTGGCCTGCTCATAACCGAAAGCGCAATTTCTATCGGTACGCCGTTCAACTTTCAAAACCGGACATTAATATTTGATAAAGTTCATAAACTAGAGACCGAGAATGAAGACAAAAGTTGAAGGACAAAAGAAACACGTGGTATATCGTAATTCGTTAACCGTCAACCGTCAGGTTAAAACAACCAAATGTCCAACTTCACAAGAATTCAAACAAAGCGGACATCAAAAATTTCATAGAACTACTTCCGTCAACCTCCAAAACGGTGACATAAGAAATTTATCCAAACCACCGACTTGCACTATGTTGACAGCATCTTCGTAAGTCTGTGGTCGATCTCGCATCTTCGTATCTTCGAAAAGAGCTCCCTTGAGCAGTGCTAATGCAGCAACGTTAACACTTGCGCCATTATGGGATATTTGGGGTACAAACCCGTATCGTATTTTCTAGCCGCCAATACTTCGGCCTCAACGTTGCCCAGCCCCCGAAAATATGACAACTCAAGGAACTCTCGGACCTTTGTTCGATATCCAAGTTGACAACACAAGAGACACGTAGAGAACAAAGTGTCCATGAATGACCTTTCGAGCTGTTTTGAGGTTGCCGCACTGTTCTTCAATTGATTCCGTTGCTCTACCAACGCATATTCGTACCAATTCAATGCCTCTCGGTATTTATGCTGCTGCCAGAGCGCCAACCCCAACGAACGTACACTAGTTAGGGTTAGGGAATGACCGCCTCCCAGTAACTTCGCGCGTCCTGTCAGAGCACGGGAAAAGTACCCTCGCCCTTGTTCGTAGTCTTTCCGTTGGTAGCAGATGAAACCTAAAAGATGCACGGTATCCAGCGTCCGCAGGTCATCGTTCCCTAGCACCTTCTTTTGCACCGCCAACGTTCGTTCATACCACTTCTGCCCTGCTTCGTAGTCTCCATTTTCGTAGCACATACGTCCCAGATCTTGCAGAGTTAATAGTGTGGCTGGGTGGTCTTTGGATAGTATTGATTCTTGCGCTTCCAATACCTGCAATAAATGCTCGCGTGCCTTTTCAGAATCTCCTAGTTGGAAGTATGACAGGCCCATACTGTATAATATGGAAAGAGTGCTCGCATGCTGACGTCCCAACGCTCCCACCCTCTTGGCTAAGGCACTCTCATACGCACCGATTGCATCTCGAAAGTGGCCGGCGTCGTAAAAAGTGTCGCCTAAATCGTTGTCGATTTCGGCTTGCTCTAAGCTAGTGGGTGGTGACGGCGGGGGTGTTACTGCCAATTCGCCAGTTGTAGTGATCGCAGGGATGTTGAACGATTCGTTATCAACCTCCATCCGCCGATGACTGTCAAGCACCCGGTGGTACTGTTCTCTCCGCAACGTTATAGTGCTTCCAGATTCTTCGGACAACAAACCAAAGCCGTGAAACGAATCGGAACTTTCGTCTGAGGAACTCGGGTAGTTGATGCAGTCGCCGAACAAAGTTTCATAATCCTGCAATTGCGGGGTCTTCGAAATATCAGTATCAGCGGGAGCTGGGCGCATATTGGAGGGATTATTAGGTTCCTGGGTCCTAATCAATCTCGGCTCCTCCTCAGAAAAATTTGGGCTCAGAGGGAGGGTCGGGGTCACTAGTGGTTGGTCGAGCGTAAATTCCCCCCTAGATTCTGATTTATTGTGTAGGCTTATCTCGGAACCATTGTCGGTGTGAGAACTGTCCGTCTCGGTCCGGTACGAAGCGTATGACGGTGTTTCTGTAGTTCACAATCAGCAAGTGTACTCAACCGATCAGGGATTTCTCACACTTACCAACAGAAACATCGTCGGCCCCAGAGAACCTCAATCTGTTCCGCGATCGTTCCAAATGGTTCTTATCGACAGGCTTCCCGTGCCAGTAAAATAGCGTTAATTTCTTTCCAGGCCCTTGAAGTCGTCGGTATTCTATTTGTAGCATTGCGAGTATCTTGCGTTTGGGGATGGTCTTTTGAATCTTCCATATCGTTTTAAGCCGGTATTTGTACTGTGCCTCCCTGTAATGTCTATCAGCAAGTCGTGCCTTATATAAATGGGAAATACTGACGTCGCATAGAAGCCATGCTCTGTGTACATAAGCCTCCTCACATCATCAAGCTTCAGGCCGTCGGTGAGATAGAGGTTTCTGAAATTTTGTGCATGCTGCCCCCATTCTTCGGCCTTGATTTCTCGAGGTTTGAGGCCGTACTCCCAATGGTCTAGATTGGTCTGTGCGAGATTCTCCGATTCTTCCGAGTGTTGTGTGGATAAGCGCGGAGGGATGGGATGTATCATTTCCATTTCGAAGTTTGTTCGACGTCAAGATTAGGACAAGTGAGCAGTGATGTGGAAGAGGGGAGGAATTAATGTGGAAAAGATGGAAATGTCGGCAGGGCGGGATTCTAGTCCATCCATATATACCCTGTCGATTTCCATAAACGTTTGCGACATGAATCGCAAAAGAATACTGCAGAAGTTGATGATACAAAAGTATAATGCAGCTCCTGTCGGGAGTCCAATAAGCTTGACCAGATTAAGTTTGTGGTGTGAAGCAATTTTTGAAGGTCATCCCACGTGGCGTCGAAATGCTTTTTGCAGGCGATGGCATATAATTCGGCGACTGCAGCGGCTGGTGATGACATATATTTTGAGTGTTCCTGTCGTTGGCTGGAGGAAAAATCCTGGCTATTTCTGTCATATAACCGCTGTCCACATCGATTTTTCCAATACTATTCGCTAATACAACTCGAATAGATCCGTGCCATTGAGGTTTCTGCCAATTCTGACCGTTGTTCCCAACGGTTGTTCCATGCCTGCATATGCATCATTATCTGTTTCACGTCTTTGCCTTAGCAGCCACGGATTGGCCAACACCTCCCAGGATTTTATCTTGCTTTAGATTCTGCATGCAAGCCGCCGTGTTGGGTGATACCTTCCGATAACATTCCAATACCAGTTGCACATCATATAACCGAGCGCTATACTCTATAGGAAAAGAGCTGTGGAAGTGGAATATTCAAGCGGTATGAGGTCGGTTTCTGCCTGGTTTTTCCCGACTCTGTCCGCATCCAGCGCCTCCTGTTATTTTATTGTTCCATGGCGAATTGAGGACTGACATGCTTGTATTGTATTACAGACGCATATATTATCACTCGTTGAATTATGGATGACAAATGAGCATAGACACGACGCCACCTGCCCATGCACGCTCTGTAGAGTTCCGTACACAACACGTAACCCCAAAATGAGGAACGGTAGTTATTTATCTCCAGTGAGACGTAGTTGATCCCAAGTAACCGACCTGAACCCCATCACTCAATCAAAATGTAGAAGCCTCCTAATCCAATTCTGAATTGCAGACATGTGTTCCCGGCTGTATTCAACCGACTTCATAGGGCTACCGTAGTCTTCTCTTTCCGGTAGGTTATTCGTTCAGTATTGTAGCTTGGTGATGTTGCGTTTGGAACTTTGGGCGTTGTTCATTATACGGTGGTCGTAACGATGATGGTGGCGCTGGTGTAGTTATGGTACTTTTATTTGTGTGATGATTATATCTTTGTGTTAGTTTTAATTCTGCTAATATTAATATTACACAACAAATTTAACGACATTGTTTGACTTACTGTTGTAGGCCTCTTCTCTGGGTATGTCGAAGCGTGGTAAATGAACCTCCCTGCTGTAACTACCGCCCATCTTTGTCGGCGTTATCAGCTCAGCATTGTCGAAAACCAATTAGGAGTCTCTCGAACCTTCTTCACGTTTCTAGCTTCTATTCGGTTGTAGATGTGTGTTGTAAAGGGTGTGGTGTCGCTCTGTTGTTGGGGTATTGCTGGATTGATGACTCAATTTCGTACAGTTGTAACGGTCGCAGAGTTTTGACACTTTTATCCCGCAGAACTTCAGCATCACCAAGAAACCCTACAATAAAGCCCTCCCCACACCCCTCCACCCCCGGTGTATCCAATCCATATCCAGCTATAATAGCATTGGAGAGAAGTAGTGATGTTTATTATTGTACTCACATGATTGTGACGAAGCTGTCCTTAAGAGTCCTTCCTAGGGAAAAAAGACATCATCTAGACACAACACTAGCCGTAGCCTCTTCTCCGGATCGATTGCAAACCCTCCAAACCGCATGACGTTGTCGAACATTACTAATCAGACCCGTTTGAAGATCCGGAAGGTAGAGCGATCGGGGTATAGAACGATAGTAGAGATTCGGGGGTAGGTTTCTGGTGGTTTGGTTGTGTGGGGTGTGGTGATAAACAAGAAAACTATCAATAATGCCAAGCACCGAGTGACGAGCGTCCACTTTCAACGTCATACGGTAGCTGCGGGAGTTCCCACGTTAATACCAGCCAGCACCTCTCCAGACGATGCCCCTCTTTCACTTTCCAATGGGTTTGAATTGCAATTTCCGAACCAATGCTCCAGCGAATCTCCTTCCTCGCTGTCCATGCCTACGGTTGCTCCTGGGCATCTCAATCCTTCTGATCAAATTATCGTCATCACTCCATCTCCTCCGCCGTGTCTCTCTCACCTGCACACTTCCCTAACCGGCCGAGCTCCGTACTAGTATTCCGCTCTACTCTTCGCAACCCCGCTGCTTCAGCAAACAAGCAATACCCAGTTCGAATCTCCCCTCGCCGTCGCTCAGGAGACTATTACCTTATCTCATACTTCAGCTCTATTGGATTCTCCGAGAAGGCTGCCACCGCACCTTGCAGAGTATACCAAAACGACCAGTCAAGCTGCCGGTAGAAACCATATATTTACTAATCAGCAAGCTGTGTACGGCATAGATGAACCCGCTTTTGGCATGGCCCATTTAGGAATGCCTGACTGCAGATGCCTGGATTGTGGATTTTGGCTATATGTGCGGTCCAGATCAGCTTCCGGTAAACGTGAGTTGACTCAGCCTCCATTCTGCAGGCCAACTTTGGTATACACTGGCCAAAGCTAGGGTTAGATTTGACCGGGCTTGGAACACTGCGAATTCGTCCATACCACTCCTGCGCCCACTTTTCAATACTTCGAACGTGTAACCATGAGCTCAACTACACCTACTGGTCTTACACCCAACCCTCTCACCTGCGCTCGGAGGAAAAAGGGCAAAAGGAAGGCGTAGATACAACTGTCGCCTATGAAGGCGAACCAAGCACAGAACCCTCCGAGCACCCCGATCACCTCGAAAAACACAAAGATATTCATATGCGGACTTCATGGGCTTCGCAATATCGCTAGAGTTTATGGTTAAGTAGGGGAGTGGCGGCGGGGCAGTGGATTTTTTGATCTGCGGTGCTAGGCGGGCATTTGGGCTCACCGGAGATGGCCAGTATTTGGTCGAGCATCTCTCCAGCCCAACAATAGCTAGAGTTGCAAACACGCTGTCTCTAGCGTACTAATAAGTTAGGGTTAGTCTCTCAAACCACGCCAAACATATTGGATTTTCGCCAACGAAGTCGGCAGAGGAATCATGCTTTCGGGCAGCTCAAAGATGGAACAATGCGAAAGACTGACAAAATCAACTTGTTGAATCATCTCTTGTTTGTATCCGGGATTCCCTACGTCAAATTGACCGACTGACCGCTGTGTGTAGGAACTTGGGCGTGTGCTGGAAGTGTTGAAGTGCCATCAGTTGACGGAAATACTGGGCTTTCGCTCGAGATCATCGATGTGACTGCTTGGCTGTTACGTGGGTTGCCGCTTTTAGTATAGTTATCTTAACATCATGTACTGAAGCTTTCTCCTTTTCTCTTCTGCTCTTTAAAATTCAAACGATTGACGAGTTCTCCGCGCACATTGCAACATCTGCGTGTCAACACTATCTAGGTAGGACAGTGCCCAGGGATGATTTGTATAGATTGGTGCAACCTTAGCAGATCGGTCTCACAGGTTGGAAACCTCAGGGCCGTGCTGCTGTTGTTGTGCCGATCCCGCATCTCTCTCGATTCCAACCCGGAAAGCAATACTATCCCTCCTCAACGAATGCCTGATAACATAATACCTTGTCCAGCACTAACTATCCCGCTCAGGCGCACCCTAGCTTTTCTTGTCTTTAGGTGCAACAACTAACTTGTCATTGTTATATCATCGTTTTCTCACAAAACATCCTCTTCGTCCAAATTCTTAACAGCGATCTGACTTTGGTGTCAGGGTTTAACCTTCTGGAAGTCACCGCGTAGCTTTTCGTTGCATGGTAGCAGACACAGGAGTCGTGATGGCAGCGTGAACCGACCTGACGTTGGTGAGGAGGATATCAAAGCCCCAATGCGTGCGAAGAGAATTAGGTTATTGCCGATGTAGGTTTATTATTCCCATAGTCGCGATTTTGTGCTTAGCTTACCTTAATAAATGATAAGAATGGAATCCCGTCTTGCCGAAAGACCACCTATACTGTCTAGGCCCCGAAAACAGAAGTTTTCATTACTACCAGATCAAAACGAATGTCATGGAGGAATGATCAACGGCGGATTAGTCTATGAAGCAACACATTTTCTATAGCCTCTCATGCTACTAACTTATACTATCATTGTCAGTTTTCAGTACCATTCTTTGCACAATTATCAAGGCATCCGAGCTCTACCGCTCGTCTTTTTTCGTTTCCTCCACAAGTTCAACTCTGTCTCGTTTTCTTTCTAATATTGCCCCACTCGTCGCTCCTAATATATTCCTGTGTGTGATTTCCAACTCTTCATCATTCATTGAGATATATCCTTTAATAGTTCTCAAAATAGGGACTCTTATGTTCAGTGCTCCCTCGCCGACAGTGGAGGTGCGATCCTACCCCGAAGCAGACTGACCTCCGATAAGCCCGAGTCCCGACTTTGGGATCGTTCGGGATTCGAGGTGCTCGCCAATCCATCGGCTGCCTAAACTGGTCGCTGGCAATTGATTACGTTTCCATCCCCATAGGCGAGTTGGTAGAAAGGACTCAAGTAATTTTTTGCCTAAAAGCCTCATCATGATGATAAAGGAAGAACCGAGTTGGTTTATTTATACAACTTTGCGCACCGCCACATCGACTAGCGGATGATAGTCTCGCACGATAGCAACCCGTCGCGACACCCGGATTCTGAGGGTACGTAAGCTTCCTTGTCGGTCCTGCCAGCTCTTTTCTCATTCTTACACCATCGGCAACCACGACTTCGGAGGGACCACGACTTCGGAGGGGCTGAGCTGCCGTAGTCTTGGAGTGTATTATTACGGTCGAGGCTAAAAGTGTCAGTTCGAAAGCTAGCAAGGTTCGTACCACGCCACACGGGGGTTTGCCGCGATGTAGATAGCCGCGAGTCGTGCTGGGATACATCACGTACCAGACATCCTAGCGGCTGGAGAATAACTCTAATCGCGTAACCCTGCAGACGATAAGGCAGCCCAGAAGATTTTGTACCTGTTCCCTACCCTAATGCTAAGTAACGATAAGCCGCGGGAGATCGTGCTGTCCGTTCGAAGTCAAGAGGATCAAAAGCATAGCACGCCCGACAATTTCTCCAGTGTATTTGCGAGGAGACAAGGTTGTTGAGTAACCAGTAACGAAGAACACGCAAGTACCAAGACTTTCCCCGCACCTGGGCCATTCAGCCGTCTTACTATGCGTACGCTCCGAAAGACTTCCTTAGGTACGTCCTGCGGGACGCGACGCCGCACGCTTGAACATACAAATTCTCACCACAATCCGCAGTTCAATTCGTGGAGAGATACTGGCCCTCGGAGTCTCCGTTAATTTAAGTGCAGCAGTGCCACAGTTGAGAGTAACAATTTAGTAGAGCAGATGTGTACAAAGCCAAACTCGCGGCGGGCATTCCAAGCCAACGGAATTTTTGACAATCGTGTACTACGTCAACGAGTGTTTTCTGCTTTCTGCGCATGACGACTATTGATCGGCCAATCCAGCCCAAGGTTGCATGTGGCCATCCCTAACCCTCGCGTACGATGTGCATATATTACGACAGCAGTAGGAGCTCAGCCGACAGGCTAGTGGCGAGGCCGGGCAATGCCGGGCCTTCTTTTCTTCCGTGATCGACGGCAGAGTGCGTGGCCGTAGCAAGTGTCTTTGATTTCGGCATTCCAGCCTTCTTAAAAAAAAGAGAGCAGTGAAACGTAATTTTCACCAGCATAAGAATTTCCAATGCATTTACGCAAGGCTGTGCCCAACAAACCTGCTAAAGATAGACAGCCGCACGCATGGCACGCTGGTAACGAGCGACGTCAGTTTCGGATTCCCTGTTTGCATGCAAGTGATCCCTGTCCACACTCAGCCTCACGCGTTCCGCGTCATCCACACACCACATGTATCCCCGCATCCAACCAAAACCTGGAACACTCACACATCTTCTATTCTTGCTTATAACCAGACTGCACCTCTCCAATGCCTCAAATCGACAGACTCTTCACCACCGTCCGTCAGCGCTTCCCCACCTTCCCAACGTACCTCGTACCTCAGCAGTTCTTCTCCTACTAGCAGCAGGATAGGAACTCAGCCGTCGTCGTCGAGCCACAACCACAACCGAGAAAGAATCCCACGATGTTACGCTTCTCTGCTATCTTCCCGATCCTGCTATCAATAGCAGCCTTTGTCCTTGCCCTGCTGGTCACCATCGCAGGGAAGGATACATCGTTTATGAATGATGTTTTCGTTCTCCGAGTACTTTCCCCGCGTTCATCTCTGCATCATCACTAACATCACTAGGTCAACGCCTCCCAAATCCAAACACAAACCAGTATCGACCAAATCCTCTCCTCCGTCGGCATCACGAACACCACCACCGGCATCGCAGCAATAGACAAAGCTCTCTCTGGTCTCACCCCCGCGGAAATCAGCAGCATCGTCGACACCGCCGCACACTCCCTCGGTCTCCACGACTACTACTATGCCCACGTCTCCACCTGGTGCGAGGGCACGCTCACAAACAGCTCTAGCGAGCTTGTCACAAAATGCACGTCGCCGAAATACCCGTTCTCGTTCAACCCCGTGTCAATCCTGGAAGCCGAGCTGCTGCAGGGGGTCACGCTAGAGCAACTCGGATTCCCGACTACCGATGTCAACCGTGTTGTCCATGCACTCGAAACTGCGTATAAGGCTATGAATATCTGCTACCTTGTTGGCACGATCCTTACTTGTGTTACGATTCTGACGGGGTTTGCGGGATTCTTGGCGTCGAGAGCGTTGGAAGCATTGAATCATGTGGTTGCACTTCTCGCGTTCTTGGCGTTGGGTGTGGCCAGTGGTATTGCCACCGCTATCGCGATAAAGGTGAAGCAGGTCATCAACGATCGCGCCGCGGTCATCAATGTCTCCGCAAACCACTCGAACAAGTTCTTGGGCATGACGTGGGCGGCAGTGGCATGCATGTTATTGGTTACAATGATGTGGTGCTGTGTCTGCTGCTGCGGCGGACACAGGAGGAAGGAGCATCGGGATCGAAGGAGTCATGATGGGCCATATGTGGAGGAAGAGGTGGTTGAGAAGCGGAGGTTTGCGGGGAGGGGAGGGTTTTTGGGGAGGTTTAGCAGATAGGAAAGAGGGTAGATTTGCATGGGTTAGCGGGAAGGGAAATGGGCATTTGCTTTTTGGGGGCGTTGGACATTGTTATGAGTATCACTTACGGACTTATGGACTTAAATAGGTGGGTTATTTTTTTTGTTTGGGTATTACGAGATACGAAGAGGGTGTATAATTACATCGCAGAATGAACGGATGTCATAACCTTACCTTTGATTCATTCCTCTCTTGAATGAAAAGTAGGAATGGAAACCTGAACGACCATACACATGGCTTGACTCTGGTACCCTTATTTCTATAGATCGCCATGAAAATCTCATCTGTGCGTACTTGGTTTCTTTGGATGATGGTGAGGTTTTTCTATACCGGCCGAGAATACATAGGTTTGGTGGTGAGCTTGCTTTGGCGTCGTGGAACATTGCCCATGGATATTGTTGCATCGAACGATCCCGAAATAGTGGTGCATCGGGATTGGTTCGGCAATTAATAGTTTAACATGTTACTTTGGATGCTTCTTTGACTTGTTGATTGACTTGATTGATTCATCTCGAGGGCTAAAGACCGTATATGTACAATCTCCCATATGCGTACGCGTATGCTCTATCTGACATGAGACGCATCACCCTGGTCCTG
>Ga0307515_10022004_pt1 | contig 11262 bp, 6 predicted proteins | sample 17_EM_MG_FD_194513 | JGI IMG/M metagenome (GOLD analysis project Ga0307515, IMG submission 194513) | Populus trichocarpa ectomycorrhiza microbial communities from riparian zone in the Pacific Northwest, United States - 17_EM | ecosystem: Host-associated > Plants > Roots > Unclassified | place... | reverse complement strand
AATGTAAAATTTAAAAACTAAAATCAGCATGTCATTTAGTTAATGTCAAAGCATGCTATCTTAAAGCAATCAAATTTAGCCTACTAAAAGTAAAATTAAAATATTAAAATTAGTAATTAAAATTAAAAAAAATAAGAAACATATTAAGAGGCTATAACTGCAAGTTGAAAGTAAAATTAAAATATTAAAATTAGTAATTAAAATTAAAGAAAATAAAAAACATATTAAGAGATTATAACTATAGTGGAAATTAAAGGTATTGGGGATCAAATAGGAGGAGAGTTACATATAAAATAAAAATGAGATGTCATTATTTGTTTGGGGTTTCATAAAGTGTACAGAGAGTAGAAAGGCAGAGACTAGAGATGAAGAGTTGGTTATGGATGGTGTAGATCTAGATGATAGAGAGACAAAGACTAACTATAGATGGTGGCAAGTAGGTGGGGGGAGATCGAGAGACAAAAAGGGTAGTGGGATGCTCTTCGACTGCTTTTGGCTCTGCTATGATTGATTTTAGGGTTTTTTTTTCTATTTATACTTTTTTTTTAAAAAATTAGTTTAGTGTTGGTTGAAACGATCTAGTTTAGTTCGATTGAATCTATTTTAGTTTTTTGAAACCGAAACCACAACAAAACTAGCTTGGAATGTTTTGAGAGGTTTTTTAAATCAATTTTTTTTTATGTTTTTTTATTGATTAGTTTTGTTTTTGCTTAATGGATTCTAAACAACCCTACAAGGTAAAAGAGAAAGGGTTTGTTTTCCTAACCCAATCCATATACTAGAGGGAATTAAAAGCAGGTCTAAACCCAATCCACATAACAAATGGAGCTCAAAATCAGGCCTTAATGCATTCTTTTATAGGCACAAGTACGCAACTCAATGATAATATTGTTGGGTCTAAAACTCAAATTTAGGTTAAGTTTGGGAAAGATTAGCAAAGTGCACCAATATTATTGAGCTTTAAAATGTCAATTTCATCTTTCGTAACACCATACGCATGCATATGAGAAAAGATGGTCCCTAGAGTGATTAGTAGGGCCACAGAAAATAGGTTAGCTTAAGATTAGCATTTCTTATTATCCACTAGAAACGTAAAATTATTTCTTGCTTTATGCCAAAAGCAATGCTAGACAAGAAGCAAGTACTAACCAAGCATTCTTTCATTTGTCTTCTGTGTTCTGCTGAGTCATATTGATCACAATCCACATTATTTTGGCTGATTGACGAGCAATTTCGACCGTGAATCTGGCATTTAGAATTCTATAAGACATGTTAAGGATCTTTCTTTCTAAGGATTGCACGAACATGAAAAAATCGTTTCAAGGACCGTGCACTGTACACACATAAATATTTGCATGTTTCCTCACTAGATGTTAGATAATAAATTGGTCAAAAAAGTAGTTTGAGTCAAAGTTAAGAAAGATGGAATAATAAGTTAAACTTAATAATTTTGATAGTCATAGGTGTTTCCATATCAAACAAAGTCCAGGCTAGATGAAAATGAGAACCCACTTGGTTATAGGGTGAACCAAATGGTTTCCATATAAAAAAGACGTTATCTAGAGTACTTGTAAAAGAAAATGCAAGCGAGGCTTGGCAGTTTCAATCGTGCGTCCTCAAAATTTGAAGTAGCTAACAAATGGTAATCTATAACATTCCTTCTATAAATTGAGGACTGAGGAACACAAGAAAAATAACTTCATAAAAATCAACAATTTGCAGGTAGCTAACAAATGGTAATCTGTAATTGCTATGTAATTGAACTAAGTTTTCAGGTTCTTTAAAACCTGTTTATCTGTAATCTTGTAATCTCATAGATGATAATCTGTAGGTATATAATTTGCAGGTAGATAATTTGTAGGTTGATTGTTTGTAGGCGATTATCAGGAAGCTTGTAGGCTTGCAGTTTCCATTATATATATATATTAAATTATTGTCTTATAAATATATATTTTTTATAATTAATATTATTAGTATTAAAAATACTATTATTTGTATTATAAATATTATTATAGTTAAAATTATTAATATAATACTTATTAAATTTTAAAAAAATATTATTAATATTGAAAAATAAAAATAGATTTCATTTGAAGGGTAAAATTAAATATTATTATTATTATTATTAAATTTGAAAAAATATTATTGCTATTGAAGAAAAACTATAAATTTAATTTGAAGGGATTAAAAATTATAAGAACTTGGGTCATGCGAATTTAATATTATTATTAATATTATTATATTCATTAATATTATTAAATTTGAAATAAATATTATTACTATCGAAAAAAATATATAATTGATTTCAAGGGTAAAATCAATTGTTATTATTATTATTATTATTATTAACTTGGATCAGATATCTCCTTCCAGACCCAAGAAACTTGGGGCTGGAAAGGACGTCTTACCCAAGTTGCTTGGGTGTGGCAGGAGCGCAGACCCAAATCCCTTAGGTCTTGAAACCTCGCTTGACCCAAGACTGTGTCCTACGTAAGGACTCAATTCTCATGGGTCTAGTTCTGCAGACCCCCCTAGAGGACCGGACGCCGCACCCAAGCAAATTGGGTCCTGAAGGGTCTATAGACCTAGCCGTCTAATGGGTCTTGACGCCGGACTTAAGAAAATTGGATCCTGACACCGGACCCATTAGCCTTGGGACCTGATGCCGGACCCAAGCAAATTAGATCCCGGTTAAGACCCAATTCTCTTGGGTGTTGTGCTAGAATCCAATTCTTTTGCGTCCGATGTTAGGACTCAAGACTAATGGATCTTGCGTTACGATACAATTCTCTTGAGTCTTAGAATTTTATAATATTTTTTTGTAAAAATAAAAAGTAAGCCTGTGAACCTAACTACTATATCCTAGAACCTAAGCATTCCAAATCAGTCTTGGCCGAACCTTTGTGTGCCCCGTCACAGCTCTTGAATAAACCCTCGGGCACCTCGGAACTGGTCATGGATTGAACCCTGGGCATCCCATCACCGATCACGGACGGGACCTCATGCTTCCCCAAACCTAGGCCTAGCTTGCACCTCAAGCGACCCAAACGAAGTCCTCGATGGAATCCTACTCTTCTAGAATTTGTCTTGGATAGAATCCTAAGCGCCTTATTCCAGGTCCGAGGCCAAGTATTCCTAACCACATCTTGAGTCAAATTTCGGACACTTCAAACTAAGTCCTGATTCGAACCCTCGGTATAATCGACTGCCATTTCTTAACTCTTAAACCTGACTTGAATTTGAGAATATATAATGATAGTATAAAAAGTAGTACTGAAGACTTTTAAAAGCTCTTTTTTTTTTTTTTTTATCACCACCTACCCATTCAATTCACGAAGTCATGTGCTTCAAAATTCCCTTCTCAAGTTTTGATCCGAACAAACAAAGCACGCAAAGCTCGTATAAAAAAACAGCACCCACCCCTTAGAGCATCTGTCTCCATCCAACTTTTTCACGAAATATCTTCCTTCACAGTTCCCATATATCCGTTTGAAAAAACAGCAACATCCACCATCCCCATCAAAACCCTCCGTTTTTGACAGATCACAAGGACACTGTACTAACTAATTTATCACACAAAGGGAGTCAGAGGAATGAGGAATCTATCCTCAAGGAACTCAACAAGGAGCAGGAGTACACCCACACCATGTTGTAGCAAGGTAGGTATAAAGAGAGGACCGTGGACACCTGAAGAAGATGAGCTCTTGGCTAACTACATCAAGAACGATGGTGAAGGGCGATGGCGTACACTGCCAAAGCAGGCAGGGCTTCTTAGGTGTGGTAAGAGCTGCCGCCTCCGATGGATGAACTATCTCAGGCCTTCTGTTAAGAGAGGACGTATTGCCCCAGATGAAGAAGATCTCATTCTTAGGCTTCATAGGTTGCTTGGTAACAGGTATATATTTATAAAAGGATTTTATCGAATTAATTAGAATTGGTGATAATTCTTTCTTCTTCTTTTTTCTTCCTATCATGATCAGCTGGGGAAAGTTTATGGAGTAATTAGGTTTCGATGTCATTTATTTTAAATTTGTTTGATCGCTTTTTAGGTTTTCACTGTGCTCTACCTCTCTCTCTCTCCCCTAAAATACCAGGATATATGAGCTTCGAGTTTCAAATAACAAATATTTCAAATTGTTTTCATGGTCTCTCCATATATCCATGTATCATGTATGGATGTATGCATGTACTCATGCACTTAATTGCCATAGCTTTTCATCTTGATTTTGGATTCTTGAATCTATCAGATTATCTGAAGTTCATAAACAAAGCTTCTATCGTAGTGCATCAACTTGTTTGTCAACATTTTACTGTGTTGCACCCCCTTCTTGTTCTCTCAATAGAGAGTAGATGTACTTTTGGGTCTGAATTTCAAATTAACTTAGATTAATTATAATAACTTGGAATCTGAGAATATGAATCTTCATTTTTTTTTGTTATTCCCGTGATCTTGTACACTCACTTTTCAGGTGGTCTTTGATAGCCGGGAGGATACCAGGACGCACAGATAATGAGATCAAGAATTACTGGAACACCCATCTCAGCAAGAAGCTCATTAGTCAAGGAATTGATCCAAGGACCCACAAGCCTTTATACCCTAACCCTAATTCATCAGAGATTGCCAATATTGCTCCCACCCAAAACTCCAACCCTAATTCTTTTCCACTAGAAGAGAATGCCAGGGTCGATCGAGCTACAGCCACTAGAGTAATTGAGAACTTAACAATAACTAACTTGGATCAGTTTCCAAATCAGGTCATTGATGATGGTGCCAAAAACTGGCCTAGTTGTGATGGTTTTAATAAGGGGTTACAAAGTCATCATGAACAAAACAAAGAGGAAGATTACATTGGAAATGAAAATGAGGACACGTTCTCTTTGTTTCTGGATTCTCTGATCAATGAAAATGTATTTGCGTATCAACAACAACAACAGTGTAATATTATTGGACCATCAGGTCAACCTGTGATTTCTTCTTCACAGGCTTTCCATCATGGCAGTATTTGGGAAGCTGAAGTCACATCTTCAATGGCAGCTTTCGGTGAGAAAGATGGTGCGTTAAATAGTGATGATCTAGCTTGATCCTGCAGCAGAAGATTTCTATATATAGAAAATCAGACTGGTTTGTTACGACTATAAATACGTGCTAATTTGTGTTATATATGTTGTTCTTGTGAGTGTTGTATTTACATGGAATGCCTGTACGTTTAAGTTGATGTATATGTATCACTATACTGTAAGAACTATTGATTGGTTTTTTTTGTTCCTTTAGATCCTATCTCATAGACAACCAAGGACCTTGTTGTTTTAAGATTAAAGTGTTCTATCTCTAGCAAACACCCTCTTAATTAATCCCTTTAATTTTTTTTTATGTAAGCTTAGACTTGATCCAAACATTGATAATTAACTTCAGCAATTAAACCTAATTAAGATAGTACCTAGCTATGTATACACGAAGAGGAGATGATGTGCTTGCACCTGATATGATGAATAGGATATGTAGTAGAAGTAGATCTCTACTACTGTTATGCATGTGAAGAAATACTCCATGCATGAATATGGGCCATGATGTGTGCAGAGGTTAAATATTGTTATTGTTACGTATATGAAAGAAATACTTCCACAAAATCGAGGTCCTTGAAGTTTGTACATAGTACGTGTAGACATAATACAAGTAGGTCAAGTCAAGCCCAGACGATCATAAATTAACAGTAAAAATGTTATATGAGCTTATGTAATTATGTTATTGAACTTCAGTTGTGGGATCTTAATTATGATCACGATGATCCATAATTATAATTATGATCTTAATTATATGAGCGTATGATGATCTTGGTATGAGCTCCCAGAGTAATGTTGCTGTGCTTGATCAAGGATGTTTGATGCGGTGGAGCATATAATGTGTTTAATTACCTTGTTAAAACTTGAAACTAACACTAAAATTTAGAATATAATTATTACATTAATACAATATTTCGTTAAGTTGTATGTTCTCTACTGAAAATATCAAAATGGCAAATACTTGTCACAAGTTAGATCTAAGGTTAAAAAAATAAAATTAACGTTGGGGGAATTAAATTAATGTTATACAACACTTAATTATCTTTTCAACACCTTAAATTTTCTCAATAGAAAAAGAAAACACGTTATAAACCTTAATTACAAATAAAAAAAAAATAGGATTTCTCAATCTGAGCTTCATGGACAAGGATACGGTGTAGCTTTCTGTACTTTGAGAGAAGCAAAAAGTAGAAAGATACAAAATATGGTTAGGAGCTGAATGTTGTCCTGTTTAACCCACTATGAAAGGCAGGTAAAAGTTATGCATGTGAGCGAGGTTGATACATGTAGGTAGGTGGGGGTATGCATGGTAGCACCACGTTTGACTCATGGATGCACCCTCTCTGTTGAGGTTGCTGCACGTTTTGCTAGTGTATTTAATTTAACTCCATAACTCTATATGTAATCCGATTAATTAAGGCCACTAACCAGCTAGTATATACCGTCCTCTTTCAACCTTTCTCCTCTCGAATTACATGCGACAACGGATCAGTTGATTGCAAGAGGAACCAATCAATCAAGATTTCTAGTTAATTAGGTTTCTAATATAGAAAATCACTCAATACATAGGTTTATGTTGCACAATGACATGAACAAGAGGGAATACAACATAGAAAACATGTCTATGATCGATGCTTCCACGCCCAAGACCAATGAACACCCCCTTGAAGATGGATATATCAAATGGTGAGAGTGAAATGATGGCACATACTATAAACTCTATATGATAGCTTGTTGATCTTAGAAATCAGCACGAACGCTGATATTATATGATCAATTGACATTTGAGAAAGAAGATAACTCAATTTCTATTGTCAAAGCATAAAAATGGAGAACAATATATCAAGCACAAGTCAATAGAGCAATCATATAAATAATTCAGTGCGGAGTACTCACCTAGAAGCATGAAATCTCTCACCTGCTCCAGCTAGTAGTACAGCAACATGCATAATTGCTCTCGATCACACAACATTTCTCCATCCCACAAAGCAAGCCAGGAGCACAAATTTGTGGAAAGAGAATGAAAATTTGAAAAATTTGTTTAGGAATTACCCAAAAAATCCGAAGCACAACCAAATATGATCAATATAGGGAAACAGAACGTAATTTTGTAGTCGTGTGAGAGAGAGATTTTGTGACCACATTCATTTTTTTTGGTTTTTTAATGACCAAACGTTCTAACTGAGAAACATAGCTAATTTGATGGACCTACCCTTCTTTTGGACATGACTTTGTATGTTTCAACCGAGCCTCTTTCGACGCTGCTCATTCCAAGTAAAGAAAAAAAAAGACAGGCTTTAAAGATATTTTAATGACATAATGAAAATTTTGATGCTGTACTTATATAAACTTATCTCTATTTTAATTTTTTTTATTTGAGTGTCTATAATTGTTTTTATTTTTTTAATTAGGTTTCTTTATTCTTACTTAATTAGATGTGTATTCAGTGGTGTTCTCAGAAATTTTCTTTAACAAATTAAGTCAATAACATCATCTTTTAAAAAATTGCATAAATTATTTTAATTTTAATTAAAAATTATGTTAATTAAGTCCAGAAAGTAATTTCAAGTCACTAGATATCACTTATAAGTAGATAAACTCAAAAATATCATTGCTTGAATAAGACTGGGCATACAATTTTCATTCAGTAAACATTATGAGTAAATCTTGAATACTATATGATAGATAAACATTACTAAGATATTATTCATGGACTATAGGGGTGATTATTTTCGGTTCGGTTCGGTTTTTATCAAAAAAAATATAATCAAACCGAATTTTTTAAAAAAAAAACTAAAACCGAACCGAACCGGTTCAAACCGGTTTGGCTCGGTTTTTTCGGTTTTGGCTTTGTTTTTTCCGATTTGGCTCTCTTTTTTCGGTTTGGCTCGGTTTTTTTCTGGTTTGGCTCTGTTTTTTCCTGTTTTTTTCGATTTGGGTTCGGTTCAGTTCGATTTTAGGCTTATAAAATCGAAATTGAACCGAACCGGTAGGTTTTTTCAAAATTTTAATCGATTTTTTTTCACAGTTCGGTTTTTTCGGTTTTCAAAACTATTTAAGTATGCTTGGTATGTCGAGGTAACATGGTCCTAACCTATGCTATCCACACCTAGTAGGTGATGCAATCCAAGCACCAAAGGATCCATTAGAGGTTCTGGTTGGTCCAGTTACAAGGCTTAGAGTTAAGAGGTTCAAATAGGCTTTCAATAGACTTCTTCAAGATACATGGGCTAAAGTGGACTTCAAAAGGATATTAAATAATGAGGAGCAAGCCGTGATTAATCTTATTCATGTTCAAGAAGGGATTGTTGGTGGAACCAAGACCATTACACAAGGATTAGGAGAAGAAGACTAGATTCTGACAGTTTGACCTTTCGCTACCTATTTTATCATAACTGGAGCTACATGTCGAATTTTGAGGTGATTCCAGTTGGGCTAGAAACTAGACTTCCATAAATTTCCAATGGTATATGGCACGCCTTCTAATTCTTTAATACAAGAGAGAACTATCTGTTTGAAGTTGGACTTTGTTAATACCAGACAAAATGCGAAAATAACCGAATTTGTCTTATTAAATTAGTTGGGCTATTAAACTTTCTTTATTTTATGAGGAAACACTTGTTTGGGTTTCAAACTTGTTTATTTTATTTATTTTAATTAGTTTGGGCTAGTTTTAGCTTGGGTTGATTATTATTTAAATTGGTTTATATGTGACCTATTAGGGAAATTAGGGTTTTTGGTTTGGAGTATAAATACTATTGAGAATAATTTTTAGCAAATTTTTTTTTGCTAATAATATTCTGATTTTTGTTGACTTTTGGTTGTCAATCTTGATTCTTGATTGAACTTTCAATTCTTCAAAGAATTGACCAATTTTTATTGTGAATTATACTCATTTTGCTTGTCTACAGGTGTAGCCGTTGTGATTGAGTTGATTTGTAGTCTTGTTGTCTTGGAGCATATTTTTCATTGTGATAAACTCATTCTAATTTCAGTAAATTTAGGTTAGATAGATTTTGGGTTCGCGAATTCCATTCAATTCCACTAGGATTCGCATCACATAATTAAGCTGGTATCATGATCCCCTAACTACTTGACCAGGAGAATTAGTCCAATATCAACGAGTAGCCTTGGCAACTCTTTTGATCTCATCCTTTTTTATGATAGCGTAGCTGTTCATAAACATAATATATATCAATTATTACTAAATGTTTTTTTTTTCCTTCGAAGGTAGGAAATTAAATAGTCTTGACAATCACAAAATTAATTTCCCCTCGGAATGTTTATGTGCATATATACCTGTTAGAAGATCCCTTGGCAGCATTAATCAATTCATCAGCCAAACATTCAGCAGTGACAAGAAGATATATTGCTTGGTTCACACGGCGAAGTGGAGAGACATCAACAGCTTGCCTCCTAACCACACCTGCTGCGCCAATTCGAGTCGCATCTTCTCTTGGACCACTATGTTGACACACAAACAAATACCAAAAATCGACCAGATCAAGTTAGTTTTATGATATATATATATATATGTGTGTGTGTGTGTGTGTGTCAATTTAATTTAAATTAAAATGAGCATTAAGTCCTTTGATCATCTTTCTTGAAAACCAGGAAGGGCAAGAATTAGAAATTGAGTTCTATTTGTTGTTACAAAATACTCCAAAACTGTTAACACAATTTATTGGATCTGTATATATTTACCTGCTAACAACTGGATCATTAATGACTTGAACGGAGTTTTGGGCAGTAAGAAGGTTGATAATCTCCATATATAGCATGCTTCACAATCCTGACTGCCATCAACTTCTTGCCATTGTTGCGTCCGAGCATCATCAATGCGTTCACCAACCTTTCCACAATGGGGCATTGAGCCTTCCTGAACCGCTTTGCCGAGTACCTTCCGGCCGTAAGCGGTATATAAGTAGCATGCTTGGTTGCATCACCCCTAATATAATCCTCCAGACCTGCCAAATTAAAATACAAAAGAAAGCAATCATATATATATATATATATATATATATATAACTTGTTGAGCAGATTCACCTTCACATACATGTGTCTATATTTTAGAACTTGCACATGCAAATGTTCAAAGGTCCATTTGTTGAACAGCTTCACATCAAAGATCGGAAGCTCCTTTTTGTATGCATCATAATCCTGATGAGGAGCAGGTGCCATTCCCAGCCATCTGCAGCCATGATGATGGGTGGCTAGAGTTTAGAGAAGAAAATAGAGAAAAGGTAGATTGGTGAGTACAAGAGCCATGATACTATAGGGCCTAGCTATATTTATAGAAAAAGATGGAAACAACTAGTGTGCTAGCAAGTGAATCAGCATATGATTATATTACCAGGCTCTGAGGTTGCAAGAAGCAATTTCTGGATAAAAACAATAACTCATTAAATTGCAGTGAAGTTGGCAAACCCAAATATAGATAAAGGTATCTAATTAGGTGACCTAATCTTAGGGGACATGAAAGGGATTACAAAGAGAATTGCTGCATTCCTCGCTTGTTTACAGCATAGATCATGGTAGTAATTACTAGCACTGCATGCATATTTTCTTTTACAGCATAGATTTTGTTAAGAATGTCTATCCCATCCCATCCCATCCCCTCATTGTCTTTCATGAAGTTGAGATTTTATATATGTACTGTTTTACATGAAGGAATATATTAATTTTGAACACTCAACTACACAAAAGTGAATCAAATGAATGATCTAGCCTCTTAATTTGATCTGGTGAAATCTTAACTTAAGATTCTTAAATACCTTTACGTCTGCTATCATAATTAACAATAGGGTTCAGAATTACCTGAATTGATTGCCATCGTGTTGAATGATAGTGCTCGATTAGATGCACTCTGGAACTTTTGAGCCAATTTCGTTGTATGGACTCGACGTGATCATTAGCCAGGCCGGCCCGTCGAAAATCCTCCTCGACATCCTCCTCGACAGCCCGACTCAATTATACTACGGCCAGGCCATGGCTGAAGTCTCAATATCTAACCTTCTTGCCCTAGCCCACATGGCAGTTTTTTTTCCTTGACAAATCAATATACATGAATGCTTGTGACTTCTTGATAATGTTAGAAGCGCTGGAGAGCTGGGTTTTAGGACCCGCCACGTCAAATGATTAATCTGGAACACAAACATAAATAAGAGAAGTTAACTTGATCACATTTTACATGAAATGTGA
>Ga0307515_10022003_pt1 | contig 11262 bp, 13 predicted proteins | sample 17_EM_MG_FD_194513 | JGI IMG/M metagenome (GOLD analysis project Ga0307515, IMG submission 194513) | Populus trichocarpa ectomycorrhiza microbial communities from riparian zone in the Pacific Northwest, United States - 17_EM | ecosystem: Host-associated > Plants > Roots > Unclassified | place... | reverse complement strand
AATACGGGTTGGTATTTTCTTTTTACTTGTTTTTTTTATTTTATTATTTGACATTGTTTATTTTGAAAAATGAGCTTCATGATTTTCTTCAGTTTCTTTTCTATCAAGTTATCATGATCTCGTGATCTGGACAAAAAGTTTGATTGGTTATCTTTAATATTTTTTTCACGGTCACTTTTTGTATTTATCTTTTTTTGGCTTTCCCTTCAAAATTGAGTTATTTTTTAAATATTAAGCCTCATCATTTTTCTTATTTTACCTTCTATTAAGTTATCATATCTCATAATTTAGCTCGCGAGGTTTGGCGGCCTTATAAGGGCTTGTAGTTGTTTTTATTTTTACATGCTTCTTTTTGTTGACTCATTTATTTTTTAATTTCATCATTCTACATTTGAATTGTTAATAATTGATCATTATTTTTTTTCAAAAAAATATTTCTATAAGGTTGACCTGATCTTGCGACTCAGGTTGCGAGTTTTTCATGTTATCTTGGGTTGACTCAAGGCATTTTATTTTGTTATTTTTTCTATTTTTTAATTTAGTCCATAAATATACAAAACTTCCTTCATTATTCTGATTGGAAACAATCTCTTCATCAAGCAATCCAATTTCCATTTAGTTACCGTGTCAAACTTGGTAAATTCATTGCTCGCACTTATTCTTATTAGAATTATCAATAAGCGTGATTTAACACCTTTTTCCTTTAAAATTTCAAGGGTAGCCACTCATGGCTATTCAACTTTAATAATTATAAAAAGACTTCAATGGTGGGATTATTTCAGTTGTGCTTGTAAAGTAATAAAACATCACCTTTTAGTTGAAAACAATTACATTTACTTCAAACAAATTTTGTACGTTAAAAAACTAAGGAAAAATTTCCACCAATTCTCTTTTTTGTTCCAAATTCTGTCCCTTAGGTCTCTTCCTCGTATTTTTACTACAATATCCAGCATGGAGATATAAAGCAAAATGATGGGACTTCTTTGCAACATAAACCAAAATTTTCAAACTTGTTGTCATGTAATTTTCACAACAACACCAAAATACTAGGATTATAAACTCAAACTCTTAGTTCAAATTTCTAGCATGTCGATCTCATACTCCTGCTCTTCTGCTTTGACACAATATAAAAAAGATTATTTCTAAATCATGAAGCAACTCTTACAAAGCATCAAAGATAATGATTGATCTCCATCCTCGTCATTTTCAGGTTCTGTAACTGGCCTAACAAGCAACAATGAAGATGACTATTATAATATCCTCCCTCCTATAGCAACTCCTATAGAAAAATCTTAAGCATCCACTATATATATATTAAGAGGTCCAAAAATATTTTGACTCATTTTATTTCTTAGTCTAGATTCTTCAAGCCATTAGGCCAAACCATCAGTCTCATCTTTTTCTATAGGCATGAGTGGTTAAAATAAGGATCATCTAATTTTTCAAATAATTGATTCTCCACTTACATAAATGGTAAATAATTTAAGTGATAATTGATAAACAATTTTTTTAAAAAACAAATTATTTATTTTATGAATTTTTCAAAGATAACAACCTTCTTCTGCTTTATATAAGAAAACTCCTCACAATCTTTGAAGGCAGGACTATATAGAAGAGTTTATCAGTAGAATGCATCACATATCTATCCTTAAGTAACATACTCAAATTCCACTGCAACCTTCTCAAATTCCATTGCAACCTTCTGTATTGTCATTTGTCTTGTAAAGAGATCCATACTTCTTGGATACGAAATTCTATAACCATTATTTCATATATTAAATTCAATATAAATTTTTAGTAAGTTTCATTTAAATCTTATTATCCATGTATATATCTCATTTAAATTCTTTTTAAATCTCTACAATTTTATTTTTGTAAATTTAAGTATGTTATGTGTTTATTAAAAAATTGTATAGTTCTCACATCAAAAATTTTGTTTGATCTGATTTATATTCGGTATCAGAGCAAACTTATTTGTTTTTCATTTTTTTCTTTCATGGAACTGATTTTTATTTGGTGCAAGGATATATATACTTTGAATAAATTCTATAATTACAAATAAGGGCCTCTTTTATTGCTCTCACGCCTCATCCAGACCCCCTCACTCCACTCGAATTCAACGTGAGTGAATTCAACGTCTTTTTGAATTGAACAAACCAAATATCCCTCAAATTTATCCAAAATCCTCTCCCTATTTCCCGATCTGAACCCTAAATATTCTCCAACTTCCCATAATTTATCTTTTTCCTTCAAAATTCTAGGGTTTCCGTTAACAGATCTAGCTTCCTCAAAATCCACTACAATCTTACGACCTCGCCACTGGACATGCTTAATTTAAGCTTCTTAGCTTTAGAATTTAGAAGTAGAGAGCGTGGTTAGTTGTGTGCTAGTGAGTAGCTCAGTTTCCGTTTGGCATTGTAATGGCTGCTTTGCAGCGAGTGGCGTCGAGCTTGAGCACGAGCGCGAGCAGTTACGGATCATGCAAAGGTGCAGGTGCAGATTTAATGTTTTCTGATCAGTTCCCTGCTGGTTTACGGGTTCTGGTAGTGGATGATGACATCACTTGCTTGAGATTGCTAGAGAAAATGCTTTGCCGCTGCCTCTATAATGGTTAGTTTTCCCTGTTTTCTTTTTTGATTGCTCAATTCGAGCAGAGATGGGCGTAGAAGGGGTTCTCTGGGGCTACTTTTTATGCATGTTCATGTCTGGTGAGAGTATGAGTTAAAATCTGGATGGAAGCTGGTTAGTTATTGATAGAGATAAAATGGCAGGGAAACTGCTGGTCAAATGATTCAGTCGTAATTGGAAATAATAAATAAATAAATTGAAAACAGAGGTAACCCAAAATTACCTTCATAAAACCAGTAAAAAAGGACACCCATTTCAATCCATGTTGGTTATTGATCTGTCAATCGCAATGAAATTTTTTTCTGATGTCTGCTCAAAATGCAGTTGTAGTTTTTCTTTTCCAATTAAAGCCCAATTCTTTAAAATTTGAAAAACACTGGTATAAACACTCAAAACCCAAGTCTGATCCCGCTGCACAGTCTCTGCAATCCCAAACTGATTTGGGCATGTTATTGAACTCATATAATATAAACCTCCTTACGCACGCTTGAAACAAGACCCAGCATTAACGTCGCATCCGCAGTCAGAAGTAACAGAAAAGGAAGTCAGCAATTGCTAGATCACAGCCAACGAATCCAGGAAATAAAGATCACCGATTGAGTTGTTGGAGGCATATTGACCTCCGTACAAACCATCCTATCCATCTTCTTCTTTGCATAAATGTAAATTTGGGCCCATGAGATTGTATTCTGGTGCTACCTTTTTTTACAATCCCTATCACTCAATGCCATAACTCTCTTGAAGTTATTAATAAATCTCAATGAATGCTTCTCAGAGAAACTTATTTATCCAAGTAACACAGCACATAAGTCGACCTGTGATAGCAGAAGAGCATGAGATCTAACTGTTGCTCCACGAGTAGTGATACTTTATGGCACAAAAGTTAGTTCTTAGTATCATGTTTAACAACCACATCCATATGGATTTTCAAGTAAACACAAGAATAAGAGCCGGAAAACACTTCAATTTAAAAGGTTTTCTAGAAGCACTTCTCGAATTAAGATTTATAAATGAAATGCAAATCTGACAACTAGATTCTGTTTTTCAGATGTGACTTGTACAAACAATAGGGAGAAAGGGTTCCTACAGAGAGGGAGGTGGGGGGGGGGGGGGGTTGTGAAAGATGAGTCTTTTTTTTCTCAGGATATGAAGTAATTAACAGAAAAGGCAGTTTCCGTTGTTCTATTTCCTGGTTACTTGCTATGTGTGCTATTATGGAGAGTGAGTATTACTAGGCTGTTTAAATGACTGCAACTAGAATTCCTGTTCATGTAAAAGATATAAGTTTACTTCAATCTCCTAGATGATTTAGAAAAAATTATCCTGCTGTACCTATCTAAAATATTTTATTTTTGTTCATTTGGTTGCAGTTACCACTTGCTCCCAGGCCACAGCTGCTTTGAAACTTCTGAGAGAAAGGAAAGGCTGTTTTGATGTGGTACTAAGTGATGTTCACATGCCTGACATGGATGGATTTAAACTTCTTGAACTTGTTGGGTTGGAAATGGACCTTCCAGTTATTAGTGAGTGTTTTTTTTTCCTTGGCAGTAAGGATTTTTAAGTTGTGTATCAAACTGTTGACATAATAATCTTTGCTGCAGTGATGTCTGCTGATGGGAGAACAAGTGCTGTAATGAGAGGAATCAGACATGGAGCATGTGATTATCTGATTAAACCTATCCGTGAAGAAGAGCTCAAGAATATATGGCAACATGTTATTAGGAAAAAGTGGAATGAAAACAAAGAACAAGAACATTCTGGAAGCTTTGAGGATAATGACTGGTATAAACGAGGGAATGATGATACTGAAAATGCATCTTCTGTTAATGAAGGAGCAGAAGGGGTTTTGAAAGGCCAAAAGAAGAGGAACATTGCTAAAGAAGAAGACGATAATGAACTGGAAATTGATGATCCCTCTGCATCAAAGAAACCGCGTGTTGTATGGTCAGTGGAGCTCCATCAGCAATTTGTCAGTGCTGTAAACCAGCTTGGAATTGATAGTACGATCTTTAATGATCCTCTCTTTTTAATTGTTTGTGTTTTTCTATTTAAGGAAATAAAGTAGATGACACACACACACACACTGGTAAAAGAAAGATACAATAGCAAGACTAACTAGGACACAATCAAGGGAAGACAGCCTCACTTAAATCCCCTAATAACAAGCTAAGACACCTACTCAGAGGGGAAGCGACAATTGAAAGACCCAACAGACCCAACGGTAACAAAAAAGCATAATTCACCAACCAATCAGCAATAAAATTGGCCTCAAGATACACAATGGACTCTAGCAACACAATGTTGAGCTAGAAGGCCACAAATTTCTTGAATTATCCGCAATGGCCATTAGATGTGTATTATGCTTTGGGATGATGCTTGTAAATGTTTTAATGTCATTTCAGAAGCTAAGCTTGAGTGGTAACTGTATCTTTTGCTCAATGCAACTTTTTGCCTATCATTTCAGAGGCTGTGCCTAAGAGAATACTCGAGTTGATGAACGTGCCTGGTTTAACTAGAGAAAATGTTGCCAGTCATTTGCAGGTTTGGTTTTTTCCTACATCTCAAACTTCCATAATTCCCTGTGCATTTTCTTTTTTAATTTTCGTTTCAAGGCTGCCCCCTCTGGGTTCTCATGCAAGCATTTTCTGTTATTAAACTTGCATCCTTGGTGCTCTAAACTCTAAAGGATGTCTAGTTGTATTTGTCTTCTTCCATCACCACTACATTCTATGCTATTATACTCATCATATGACAGGACTACGGAAGGGGTATTTGATACCATGAGTTTCATTTTCTCTGGGAGGAATAGTGCAGCCTAAATGATTCACTTAGATCTATCATGCCATATAATACACGGTAATAGAGACTAGAACCTGACTTGAGATGTGAAAGTATAGTTGATCATACCCGAGAAAAGTAATAGAACTCAGAGCATTGTTTTTTACTGTTTGCTTCATTTTTTCATGTCATACTATATTTTTAGGGAGGATGGATCATGGTTTGAGTCACCAAATACGTTATTAATTGCCCTCAATATTTAGTGAAGTTAATAATTCCCAATATAGTTTTGGTTATTTCTCCTCTTCTTATGTATTTGGAATTTATTTTTGAGATTTTCTACTGAGCGTTATGGTTTGATTCTCAACCCCCCGCCTGCATTTTGCACTAGGATACTCTAATAACAATTGAAACTATTAATTTTTAAATGTTAAATCAGAGACCATGTCTTCTTTTAGAACAGTATGGAGTTATATTTCAATAACTCCGATGTATTGTAGTCATTCATTGTGTTAATACTCTTTAGTTTGACTTGTGACATCAATTTTCAGAAGTTTAGACTCTATTTGAAGAGATTAAGTGGTGTTGCTCAACAAGGTGGGATTTCTAATACATTCTGTGGGCCATTGGACTCAAATGTAAAGGTTAATCCACTTGGAAGATTTGACATCCAAGCTTTGGCTGCCTCTAGCCAGATTCCTCCACAAACACTAGCAGCACTGCATGCTGAGCTTTTTGGTCGTCCTACAGGCAGCCTGGTTACAACTGTGGACCAACCAGCTCTTTTACAAGCGTCCATGCAGGGTCCGAAATGTATTCCTGTTGAACATGGTGTGGCATTTGGGCAACCATTAGTAAAATGTCAAACCAACATTTCCAAGCATTTTCCACGAAATGTGATATCTGTTGAGGATGTTGCTTCAGGATTTGGAGCCTGGCCCTCTAATAGCGTTGGTACAGTAGGATCCAGTAGCAATCTAGGAGGGATGAACAGTCAAAATAGCAACATGTTGATGGACATACTGCAGCAGCAGAAACAGCAGCAACAACCACTGCAGCAGTCATCATTATCAGAGCCCAGCCGTTCAATTAATGTGCAGCCATCTTGCCTTGTGGTCCCTTCCCAGTCACCAGCCACTTTTCAAGCAGGAAATAGTCCTGCTTCGGTCGATCAGAATTGCAGCTATAACAGGAGCACCATGATTGATTACAGTCTTCTGTCAGCTCAATCAAATAATTCCTCATTGAATATTGGACAAATATTGAATGGGGATCTCAAAACCACAGGTGTGAGTGGGTATTCAGGCTCAGTTTCCATATCTCCCTTGTCACCATGCTCTGTAGATCCTGACAATACATCTCAGCAAGGTCGAAGCTCAACCATGGCAATTCGAGCTGTAAGACAATTACCAGGACTTGTTCCTAATATCTCCAACTTGCAGGGTTCTTATAGTGCAAGGTCAAGTGAAGTGCTTGATCAAAGACCTCTTAGGAATCTTGGATTTGTTGCTAAATGTACTAGCATCCCAAGCCGGTTGGCTGTGGATGAATTTGAATCAACGATGAGCAGCTTAGACCATGAAAAATCCTATATGGAGATCAGTGGTAATAAAGTGAAGCAGGAACCAAACATTGAATATATGGATAATGCCAGAGTGGGCATCCCAATATTACAACAATTGCCCCCAGCACCAAGCGATCTTATGAGTGTTTTCACAGAATAGGTAACTTGGCTACTTGGTGTCGCTGATAACAGTCTTACTTGGATTGGGGATTTTCCTTCGTTGATATAGTCTAATCTAAATGTACACTTTGGCTAGTTTCATAGTTCCTGCATGTGTTTAGGACCATGATGCGGTCTCTTCTGCTGAGCTAGCTAATCTCATTTGACCAACTGTTTTGCCTGCAGAACTAAATTTTAATTTGTTTCGCAGACATTTCTGGATGTTACTCTTTTCTCTTTCCATCATTTAACAGACCTCACTAAATTATTCGAGATAGTAACACAAGCTGGGAACACTCGTGTTTTGGATTATTACCTCTGTGGTCTGGTCACTCAAATTCCTTTTATTTTAGGACACCATGCATCTTCATCTTATTTTACATTTTTGGTTAGGCTAGTATATCTCATGCAGTAACAAACTTGATGCGACAGTGGTAGTTAATTTTTATTCCATGAGAGCCACTTTATCTGCGTGCAGACACTTTTCTAGCAGAATTTTATTTTATTTTTTTGCCTTTTCTGTTACTGGGTCTCTATTTTGCTTTTACCGTTTCCTAAGAGAATGACATGATTGGGATTTTCAGAGAACTGCATGAATGATCTCTTATAGGCTGGTTATCTTATATAATCCCAATTCATTGCAGGTTTGTATTTGATGTTCCCACTGGCAGGATGGATTTGTTTCACATCATCAAATGTTCAGAAAGGGATTCAAATCTTAATTTCCATGGTTAGTGCTGATTTATTTCTTATCACCCGATTCAAGCTGAAGTCACTTATTTCCACGGGTAGCGCATTGTGGAGCCGCCTCAGTATCGATGGCTTGGCAAAGTTCTCATTTTGTGAAATTCCATTGGCTTTTAACTTGCTGGGGGTGAAGCTGTAGATGCACGAAGTAATAGCATTGTCTTTTAACTAGTCTGTAGGGAAAATAAGACTGTACCAGACGCCCAACAGCTTGAAATGTTGCCCATCGTCTTGCCATCATAATTATGTAGTTATGTGGTTTAATGATGATAAATATAAAATATGATCATTTTTTTAATCATGCCACTGATCCAGTTTTCGTGCGTTCCTTTATTCCTCGTTGTACAATGGTGGTCAGCTATAACCTTCCACCACCTGCTGAGAAGTTTCGGAGAGATTAATTTTAACTAATTTGATTACAAGTGGTCTCGCTTCCAAGTCTGACGACGTCACATTTCCTACGCCAACTTTATAGTGATTTTTTTGTCCCCATTTTATTGTTTCTCATGGTCACCTGGAATTCTCTCCTTCAACGCTCCTTTCTTTTTTCTCTCTTGACTTCTGAACTTTCCTAAGAGACTCAATATTCATCCTCGTCTCTCTTTATCTCTGTTTGTATCCGAAGCAGGTCCCTACTAGTATCAACCTCTGTGCTCCAAACGTAGAGAACCCAGGAAGTTGGGCTGCACCAAATGAGGGAATCAGTCGAGAAGCTTGGTTCTTCCACTGACGTAGCCTTCCCATGATGCATCCATATTTAGTTGTGCTTTGACTGCTTTCCCATAATTTATCTTTAAATTAAAATAAATAAATAAATAAATAAGATATCTACATGTACATAAGATAGCTTTCCACTTTAATGTTTAATTAGATAATGTTTAGTTATTATCTTATAACAAAAAAAGCAAAAACAAAAACATATCTAAAATAAAATAGAAAGTATTAAAAAAACAAGTTTTAAATGATATTATTTTTTATTTTTTATCCCTGATAAATCTTTGTTGTCACACATCGTCCCAACGAGTCCAGGATTGGATTATTGTGGATTTGAAAAAAAAATAAAAAATCTCAAAATTAACACTAGTTCTATTGTTTCGAGCACTAAGTTATTCAACATCCTTAATACATCATTTCAAATGAAAGGTTAACGTTAATTATGTTTTTCTAAATTTACTCACATGCTAAAATATTCTGATCTCTTATTATTTGATAATTCTCAGCATTACTAATCTGAAAAGATGGTTTTTTTTTTAATGCAGGCTAAATAGATTATTTATTTAGATTAAGTTCCTAATAGGCTTCATAAATCTCTTATTAAGCTCAAAATACATGTAACAAGAAAAAAATAATTAAAATGCCAAAAACAAAACTTTTACAATGCTACGACGTGCAAAATTATTTTTTTATTTTTTCATGCTAAATATAGCAAAAACTAAATTACACAAAAAAAGGTTTTTTTAGCTTTACCATAACACAAACTTTTCTAAGAAAACAAATGGTTAAGAATTTTTTTTTTGTATTTGCTTTTGTATTGTTTATTTTATCTAATGCTAAAAATAAAGCCATGCATCACACACTGACACCCCCCCATCTCTTTTACTGATTTACACACACCCAACAATTACACATTTTTACATAATAAACACAATAATAAACAAAAAATCATTCCAAATTTGCAGAACACCTTCTGGACAAGGTTTGAATAGCCAGAGGAGCTGCTGGGCTTCACCGGAGCTTCAGGAACAGTGGCGGGGCGTGGGCACCACCCACCACCCCTCCGGCGGCGCTTGGGCTCACGCCTGGTGGATCTGAAGCGCCCTTCCTCCCTCGTTATTCCTCTGCCGACGGTGAGCCTCAACGTTACCAGCAAAAGAGGTGGGGGGGGGATCACAGCACAGCAAGCGGTTTTTTCTTTTCTTTTTTTTTTGGCTGTGCAAGGCTGGAGTGGGTTGTTGAGGGCTGTCTTGTGATGGATGACACAGGTAGAAGATGGAGTTGCTGGTGGAGTGAAAAATGGAAGATGAAGCTGATGTTGGTTGTGGAGGCTGTCACGGGTGGTGCTGTCTTGGCTGCTGCTGGTACCGAGAAGAAGAGAAGGAGTTGAAGTGCTGAAATACAAAAAGAGAAGGGGAGTGGGGCGGTCTTCAGCTCAAATAGTGTTTTTTTTTTTAAAAAATATTTTTAATATTAACATATTTTAAAATGCTATGAAAATATAGAAATATTAATTTAAAATTAAAAAAAAATAAAACGCAAAAACAATTCCTGCAAAATATCCGAGTCCCCCCTCTCTTGCTTTTCTGTCATCTTTAAATACGCAGAGCCCTTTTCTTTTATTTTTTCAACCATGGACCCTCCCATTTAATTTTCCTGTCTCTCAATTATTTCCATTCAAAAGTCTTTCGTCTCTTTAAAACTTCCAACAACTCACTTTATTATTTTTCCTGCTCCCTCTTGTTTTTCTTCTGGACTGGGCCCACTCTCTGTTTTTTTTCCTTAATTCACGTGGGAGTTGGCAGGGGAGATACATCATTTTTTTTTTATTGTTTTTTTTTTTTAAAAAAAACTTGTAAACGCAGAAATAAGCAAGAGGGTTGAAAATTAAAAAATGACCGGTAATCGGCTAAATTGTGTTGAAAATATATATTTTTGAGATTTATGTGTTTTTTTTTAATATTTAAAAAATAGGGGTTAAAATTAGATTGTGACACTTGTAAAAAAAATTTAATTTACTGAGACAATAAAGGGATATAAATAATTATTATTATAGTTTTTAAACTCAATTCGGGGTTAATTTAGGGCAAAGCCCGAGATAGTAAAAATAAAATTAATTATTATCATAGTTTTAAAATTCAATTCATAAGTCGGCTTAGGGCAAGGCCCAACTCGCGAGTGGGTTGACCGTTGATCAAAATCAATGTAAAGATAAAAATGGTTATTATCACAGTTTTAAAACCCAACTCGATGATCAATCCAAGGTAAGGTCCAAGTCACGTGTCAGGAGAGTTAACTTAGGTTAACCCGGGTCAATATAAAATAAAAATGGTTATTATTATAATTTTACAACTTGATTCATTGATCAAAATGAGAGCAAGACTAGGGTTACAAATCAAGAAGGTCAGTGTAAGGATAAAAATTATTATTATTGTAGTTTTAAAACCCGATTTAAGAGTTAACTAAGAAAATGCCTAGGTCACAATTGGAAGGGTCAATACGGGTTGACTTGAGTCAACGTATAAATAAAAATAATTACTATTATAATTTTAAAATCCGAATAAAAAATCAATCTCATACGGTTTAAGTTATAGGTTGTGAAGGTCAAGTCATTAAGCCGATCTTTATTAATTGTCTGCTATATAACTGCAACTAACATTTTATTTCCAAAC
>Ga0307515_10022002_pt1 | contig 11263 bp, 12 predicted proteins | sample 17_EM_MG_FD_194513 | JGI IMG/M metagenome (GOLD analysis project Ga0307515, IMG submission 194513) | Populus trichocarpa ectomycorrhiza microbial communities from riparian zone in the Pacific Northwest, United States - 17_EM | ecosystem: Host-associated > Plants > Roots > Unclassified | place... | reverse complement strand
CTTCAAGAGAAATTGAGGGGTGCTTCAATGTGGCGTTGACAGGTGCTCTCATGATTTCGGTGCTAGCGGTTGGTACAGGAGTGTGACATTGGAGGTGGGGACGATGGCTGAGTGTTTCTTGATTGAACCCAAGTCAGATGGAAAGCCGGATCCGGTAATCAGGCTCAATATTATAACTGGCGCCGATGTAGTTGGAGCAGCTATAGAAAGTGATGAAAAGGCAACTGTCATTAAGGTAAGCGTACGGAGGAGTTGGGCCGTTTTGAATACAATACCTAAGCGAAGAATTGAGAAACAGAAGGCAAGAGGAGAGCGGGTAGAACGAACGTTGAGAATTGAAATCAGCGTGATATCAATGGTGACGAAGGAGAAGGACTGGCCTATCTGTATACTTATACATTGCTTCAGCGACAGATCCATTTTAGACCTCTACAAGCCCGGCCGTGAAGGTTGTTTGACTCTAGTGGATAACAATTTAGGGTGAAATGCTCAAGAGACAATCTTAAAGCAACTTTGTTTTCGCTTCGTGTACTCAAATGCCAAGGAGGACCTCACTATCTTCGACGACCTCAGCCTCCTTAAGAGGGATGCTCTCACTTATCAAAGCTTGGCACAGTAGCAACAATAGGGGGTCCCCACAACAAGCTTTGGCTTTTGATTGCCCTTGGCAATAGTTGCGCACAGATTACCCGAGTTTCAGCACTCCACATTCTATATATATATATATAAAGTGAGTGTATGCAAAGGGGGTTTTTCACTTGGCCGCATATTTCGAGTAACGAGTGTCACCCAGTGGAAATCCAGCTTTAGGGTTCTTCCGGAAGCGCTAAAGTCAGTTCCTCAAATGAAATGAGAGAAGTCATGTGATATGATCCCTTGTCCTTACATTCTTAGACTATCATCCATAGCATCGTTACTGTAATGATACTGCTTTCAAGCGCTGTGAACAAGCCCTCCTGCACCGTGTCTACCTTCATCCCAGCATCAAATATGAATTCTACAGTACAGGGCGGAGAAAAAATTCCAAGAAAGCGTAAGCTTGGTCCACATATGCAGCCGGAGGAGCGTTGTTCTCCAGCTTTCCACAATCTGCTGCTCGGAGGAGTTCACGAAATGTTTCGAATATTTTGCGAGTTTCGGCTGTATCATGACTGATATGAAGTAAATTCTCCAGGCTTCGTCCTTCCAGACATCGTTTCAGGATGTCCCCATCCACGTGCATCATGAGCTTCGGCTCTACGGCCAAATCTAATGGTACAGGATCGTCCTGATACGTGAACTCACACAATGATGGTGATCGTATGGTGAGATTGATTATAAAGCGTAAGAACTGCCACGTTTTGAAATCGAGGAAAGTGTAGTGGCTGAGCACTCCTGTGATGGATAGCCCAAGTAATTCTGATCGTTTCCTTGGATCCCGAAGTTCAGCACCCATTTTGCCCAAGCCGTTGGTATTTGAATTGATGCCCTTCGATATGCGAACGTTATCCCAGACGGGACGGCAATCTGCAGCACGAAACCTCAGCACCGAATACGAGAGCTCTGCTTCGAAAAGTGTCACCAGAGTATCGGCTTTGGTGTTATAAGCAGGCCACAATCCGACCATCGAGCAAAGTTTGTCCGAAACTAGATGTACTGGGCGATTTGCTAAAGGCAGAGACACCATGGCGTGATGTAAGCTCGCTCTAGAAAGTGGGTCGCCATGTGTCCGAACAATCTGAAAATCTCCTGGAGTAGCGACCAGACGGAGCACTTCGAGTGAATGAGCCTTGGTTAGAGCATAAATGGCACCGTTGCTGTAGGAAAGATCAATGGCAGGAGACGGAAGTTGATACTGAGCAGCGCGTTTGAACCTCTTTTCCCCCAGGTCGAGGACATCACAAAACAAGTTCTCGCCAGCACACCACAATAAACCATCAGCGAAACCAGTTACAGAATACACTGGCTCGGCACATTTGAACTTATGGCGCGTGTAATAGGAGATCTTCGACCTTGTATGGTGGCTATTTTCGACTTCGAGGTGTGAAAGGCCTGCACGTAGAAGGTCATCTCGAACGCGTTCTTGGTCGGCAACGGATATGATCAGAAGACGCCCAGCATCCGTCGACACGATGATGAAGTTCCATGTCTTGCCGTCTTTAGTGTAAGGCCATTCAAACAACCGGAAGACCCTTTCATTAGTATTGCCGAGGCCGGAAACAAATTCCACAGATTCCTTGGTCTTCTGGTCAACCGGCTGTGACAGGTCTTCTCCCGTATCAGGATCGATAAAAAGGAGGGTGGATCCTCCTTTTATGGACGCTGCGACAATGAGAACTTCCAAAGTGTGAGAGTATAGCAACCGTGTTGGGGTCCCTTTAATCGATATTTGACGCGGTACGGCTTTGGGCTGAGTGCTTAGCTCTGCAAGTAATAGCTGAGAGCCTGCAATGAGAAGAAGATTGCTGTCCGCGCTGCTGAGACCATTCGGTGGCAGTCTGGCAATTGAGGTTATTTTTGGCTGTTGTAGATCAGGCTTCAGAGCATCAGTTAACCAGACTTGGTTGATACCGAGACTTCGTAGACACCGTTCGGAGCTAGTTGCAGATGTTTCGGGCGTATTTATTGTCAATGCGCAAACTTTTGAGTCACAGCTCACAAAGAACAGGTCCCCAGAATGTGAGTATTCATCTTTGCTCAGTATAGCGGTTGTAGCCCCGATACAGTCGCACCTGGAGAGAATAATTTCAAGGGTGCTTCCACATATCTCCAGCGTCAGGACCCTTCCGTTCCGGGTCCCGCAGAGTAATAGGAAGTTTCCGGACAGAAGTGATGCTGTTGCCATGCTAACGATCGATTCCAGAGGGATTCCTTCATCACCAAAAGAGTAAGGAATCCTCAAAATCTGTTGACTTGCGACGTGGATCGGTTGAAAAGTCAAGATGATCGACTCTTCATCCCACCCGGCAATGGCAACGAAAGGACCTGCCTCTACCTGGCCGATTGTTAAGCTTGTTACCTGATAGTAAATCTTTGCAACTGTGCGAATATTGTTTCGGGCCGGAGATGTCGAACTATCATCAATTTGCATAATATCATGTGTCGGAATTTCAGGACATAATACCTGGACGTCAGTGCAACCACCACGAGAAACGGTGAATATGACAACATCTTCACCAATAGCAGCGTCATGGATCATCGGACCAAGGCCCGTGGGAACGCCCAGTCCTGACTCAAGTTGGAGGAGCTCTTCCAATTCATACACATGGCTCGAGCCGAGTCAGCCTAAGCCGTTCTCATAGACAAAATTAGAGGGTTCAGTGGGAATCTTACCACTGAGTGCCATATAACAACACTATCGACTGTTCTGTGACTTGAATCGTGTATTGCTCTTGCGTAGCTGCAGCAATTGTTCGAAATCGTAGGTCTAGGCGCGTTGATGTCGCATCAAGTTCCATTATATCTGACGCATCGCTTGAAAGCAAGAGGGCTGCTGAGTGATCCCCCAAAGAGAGCAGAAATATCGAGCCACTCTCCTCTTGGAGTTCATTCGAATCTTGAGGAAGCACCCAAGACTGCAAGATTGGAATTTCGTAATCCATCTCGAGCCCCAATTTGCCTTCAATGCCGTATCTGAACTCGACAATAGAACTCTTTTTGCCTTTACCGACACAAGCAAATAGTCGATCTGGTTTGGTAGGTGCATTTTCATCGTTTCGGACTTCACCGTTCGCAAGGTATTTCTTCCCTTTATCATAGGACATGATGGCCAAGTCATGCGCTGGCGACCAATTCGGAATTGGTTGAGTCAATGTAGGTATTTTCCTAGCTTCGTTCTAAGGATCACGTGGTTAGAAACAATAACATCGAAAAAAGTCATTGGGAGGCAAAAGGAGTAGAAAATGGCTTGCTCACCAAATATGTCCCACCTGGACACGAGTCGCCCCCTGTAACAAGAAGATCACCACTCTTATTGTGTTGAATTTCAAAGTCGAGGCAAGCTAGTGCAGTTCCACAATTGGCTCCAAATTCGCCAATATTGTTGTCAGCCTTGACAAATTCGTCTTCTGTTGAGTCAATCTCTAGAAATTTGATCAGACCGTCCTCTCGGGCGATATATATATCGTCCCGAACTCTTGCATATCCCGGCAAACGCGGCGGTCGGGTCCACGCAGTCCACAACGGCCTCCCAGATCCATGGTGAAGCTCAGTAGGCATATCGATCCTATTGTTGAAATCTATGAATGTTGGGGAGCCTTGAAGGATACCCTGACAGACGGCCATTGAATCTTCGCAGACGAGAATGAAAGACGATTTCAAGGTCAATGGAATGAGCAAAAGAGGCATCTCTCGGGACTGTTCCAGTAAGTGGCCCTTGTTGCTATGTGCGTGGATCTGCTTGAGATCGCTGCCTGTTTCCCACTCGTATAGTAGCATTCGAGTCTTTCCCTTAATGACGACTAGTACTAGCAGGATGGTGTGACCTTCATCATCAGGTGATGGATAAAGAAACTCCATCTTTTGAATGAGTCCATTCAAAGAAATGATCGACTCGGATTCGACATGGCGTAGCTCTGGTCCCATAGAAGACTGCTCTTTCAGTTGGGCCCTTGAATGTAATGCATAGATCGTTAAGAGACGCTCAGAACAGCCTATGGCCATGTACCGAGAACTTGGGTCAACAGCAAGATGTATCCCTGGCTGTAGGGTGAGCATTGGTTTTGTTACCCGGTGACGACTGGAAATAAACGTCCGTTTTCCATTTTCCAGTTGATGGAGCCTTAAAAACACGGAATCACCAGTGTGGAGTTGTAGCAGAAGGAACTGAGGCGGCAGGGCCGCCTTGCCGAGAGGCAGAGCTTTCGACTGAGCTTCGCCGCTGTCCATAGAGACGTCGTCATCCTCGTCCTTCACTTGCGTAGCTTCAATCTTCATGTCCTCTTCGTACGCCTTGATCGATCCAACAACACGTGCATTTCGAATGCGAGCACCGAAATTCTCCTTTCGGAGCACATCCCAGAGGTGTCCATCAGGTCGCAATTCCTTGATCTGGACAAACTCGTCCTGTGACAATCAGCATTTTGAGGTCAAAAATAAACAATTGATCCATCAAAATAACATGGCCCTCTGTCTGGTACACTATTATAACTTCATGTAAACCACCAGCTAACTTTATTAGGATTGTGCATTGTATTAGAAACGAACGATGAAGTTCTGAACAGCATCGATGATCAAATTGAAAGTAATCTTACCCCAATGAAGGCTACATGCTGTGTCTCGAGGTCCTTGAGCTTGACGGGTAGAATCCAGTGGACTAAGGGGCTACGGATAACAGTTTGAGTCAGGATCCCAATGGTGGGAGCTGACTCGACTTCCATAAACGTTGTCGTGGCTTCTTTATCCTTTTGGTCATAATGCCTAAGGACGGTGTCAACATCAAGAGTCCGGGTAGTCCACTCGCCGTTCACGAGAGTGCTGGTCTCGAAGGCCATTTGGGCAAGCCAAATTTACCGTGATGCCATCCAATCGAGAGAGGGTTTTCCACTCTGTCGGGTCCAAAGGGGTGACACGGGCAGAGGTGATCGACCCTTCTGAACCGAACTCCTGGGCTCCAGATGCTCTAGGCCGACGGGTTGAGGTAAACTTGCAAAACGATCCAGTAAAGTTGCCTCTCAGTGAAGTGAAGTAAGGGAGCTGCTGCAGACCGCGTGGCAAGAATCCAGCCTTGCTTGACGGTGGTCGATAAATTCTCCTAGCCTTGGGCGGCAAGGCTGTCGAGCTAGGTGGGGGTAGCAGCTACAACAGACAAAGAACGGTGCGAATAGCCTCAGAAAGTACTTGTTCTCCGCACGTGTGCTGGGAGCCAGGAGCCGCTCACGAGGAGATCATGGCAGTATGTCAGCATTCAAGAATGCGGCGCTGTTACGGACTTGACTGATCATTTTACACTTTCCACATGGATGATGGATTCAGAGCAGGCTGCATGCGCGCTAAAAATCGCTTGGGAGAAGACGCCTTGCTGTCCACGAGCTGTCTCCTTCCACCCCGGAAGCCACGACCACGCCGGCCTTTTCCTTGTTGAACGGCGATGAGAAGCGCATCGATGGACTTCAGTCCAAGAAATGGAGCCCAATGGAAGAGTCGTTGAAGAGACTGAGAAGCCTGAAGACCGCCCGAGCGACCCAGACGCCTCCTCTCTGCCGCTGAGATCGAAGGAGAGCAACGCGAAGGTCGCGAGGATCCTGGACGCCTGCAAATGGAGGGATATCTCGATTTTGAGGACGCTGGCAACTTCTGAAGGTGGGCTGGTCTCGGACGAGGTTCGACGGCAGGCATGTCAGTGTTACAGTGGGTGCGTTCTGTTCGAAACTGACCTTCAATAACAGGGCCGCTACTCCTGGGCTATATCGACCACCATAGCGAGGAAAAGGAATTCCTCAAGGACTGGAGAACGCTCCCAAAGCATCGCGACGAAGACCAAGTGCGGTTGGATGTTGACAGGTCCTTTATATACTATCCTAATGGTGCGTCATGACCACTATATGGTCACATATCACACGGAGCTGATACTTTTGCACAGACCAGTCCTCTGAGGACCTAGACCGACGCAAAGAAGAGCTTTCCGACCTGATTACAGAAGTTCTACGGAGCCAACCATACTTGTGCTACTTCCAAGGGTACCATGATATTTGCCAGGTATTCCTCCTGGTTCTCGAACCACGAAGCCGTGCAGCTGCTGTGGCACGGCTCTCAACACTGCGAATAAGAGATTTCATGCTTCCTACACTCGCACCTGCTTTGACTCAATTACGTCTGATACCGGTAATATTGGATGCGGTCGATCCGAAGCTCTGCGCGCATCTGTCTCTGACCCAACCATTCTTTGCGCTGTCTGGAACCCTCACCATGTACGCCCACGACATCCAAGAGTACGGTGAAATCGCAAGGTTGTTTGATGTTTTGCTTGCCCGCGAGGCTGTTTTCTCTGTGTATATGTTTGCACAAATCGTGCTTCAACGCTCCGATGAGCTCTTCGAGACACCAGCAGACGAACCAGAGATGCTTCACTCGATCTTATCAAAGCTGCCCAAGCCACTGGATATTGAGGAATTGATTGCAAATACCGTGTACCTTTTTGAGAAACACCCGCCGGAGCGGTTGAGAACATGGTGGTCTGTATCGTCGTCCAGCGTCTTGAAGACTGCTCGTTGGCCGGAACAAACCAAGGATCAATCACTAGAAGAGGGAGAAATGTATTTTAAGAAGCAGGTGAAAGAGCTGCAATGGGCAGAGCAACGCGAGAGGGTCTTGAAGGTGGTATGGAAATACAGAAGACCTGCTGGCACGATCGGCGTCGCTGTACTTGTAGGAGTGTTATCTTTCTACTTGCGGAGAGGTTCGGGACCATCTGGCTTGTTTGGGGCGTTTTGGAGACAATGGACAGGATACAAGGGACATTAAGAGATACCATTTGCATTCGTGGACCGCAAGGTTCTAAGATAGATCCGAGTCTATAGTTGTACAACAAGTTACCCCACCGTTATGAGCCCTCATACGCCTTTTTCAGACCTTCAAAATGGTCCTGCTGTTCTAAGGCTAGCTTTCCTTCAAGGTCTCCAATAATAGTGAGAATCAATGAATAGTTGTTGTAGAGGAACCTCTCCCGCTTCCTCGACTCCCCAATACTCTTGCTCGACTTAGTGAGGAATGCTTCGATCTCACTGCGCAGTCTGATCAAGCTTGCGGAGACGGGTTCATCATCGCCTGCCTCTGTGCTCAAGGTAAGGATGCCCTGCATGAACTGTCCAAAACGCTGTGTCATGAAATGAGGCGCGGCTGATTGCCTCGCCTGCTCGGATGCCGATTGCTTTCGGGTGGAGATGGCATTTGTAACTGTCCGGACCGATTCGCAATGTTGGTCCATGATAACTTGAAACCGGGGCCAGAGGAGCATGCCGGTCCCGTTTATATAGCCATCCACTGCAGGTATCTTCCGGCGTTGAAGCTCGAAAGCAAAGTGTTGGTTAAGCCTCACGCATAACAGAAGGCCTAAAGAGTCGAAAGTCTCATGGACAAGGGATTTGGTGAGACTTTGGCCAAGAGCAAACGTCGGCTCAAATATATAGTTGAAATGTCGTGAGATGGCCGCAAACGATAGTGCTGGCGAGAAGAAGGAGGTAAGGAAAGAGTATTCGGCCGAGGCATTATCAACGAGGGCCAGATTGAAGTTCCGAAAAGGAAACTCGAGGTAATGAGTAGCCTTGTCTTCCTCTGCGAGGAATGAGGGCAGTGCTGTTTGATTTGAGGTCTTCAAAAGATCGATTCGACGACCTAAATTGAATGCATCATGGGGCGGACCTGAGGACTTCGTGCCAGCTAAAAGATTCGTCTTCCGGTTGCCATCATCTCCACCAAGAACGTCATGCCTATCAATGACGTGAATCTTAATTTTTTCAAGCGCTTTCTGATAACGAGTAAACTGGTTCAGGAAATACCACCGCATGGTATTCATGTAGGCCTGGCCGATCTCCTCAGCTAGTTGTGAGTGATGCTTATGCAAAAATTCATACAGGTCTTTGTATCGAATGAAATGTTGCTGTTGTATAATCTGAGCGTTGATGTTTGGAGACCTCAACGCCTTGATTTGGGCTACGAGAAAATCCCGAATTCGTTCAAGAGCCTAGTCCAAAAATCAGCACTTTCTTTCGACGGCATCCATGTATCTTACCTTATTGACGAGATTCTCTAATAATGGCTTCAAGTCTCTGACACCCTTGATGTTGCGTTGCTCCTTCGATTTGATGTCAATAGCTTTAGATCGCTTCTCAACTTCGGCCAAAGCCCTGACCCAGGCCTCATCGATTACTCCCTCCACTATTTTCTTCACAACGGTAGGAGAGACACTGATCTCTTCAACGATCGGGCCCAGACCACTTTCCACTAGTTTCCGATTCTCCAATCGTACACTCAAAGCGGTGGACCGCGCTTGTAAGGTTTCTATCTCTGCGGAAACTGTGGCAAGGTCATTCTGGAAGCTAGCTAAGTTGCTTTCAACTGAACTCAGCACATCATCACAGGCACGTATCGATCGATGAAGATCTTCGAACTTCGCTTTGTCTCGCTCGACTGTTAAGCGGGTTAGCGGACTCTTGCGAAGCCGAATCGCACAACCTACACTCTTCAATCGTCTGTGTTGCATACACATGCTCCTTCTCGGCAGATGAAGACTTTCTCGAAGCAAATTCCCGTAGACTCAAATCTTCAAAGTCCAATTCAAGCTCCAACTCATCTTCAGCCACATTGTCTCCATTTGTTTGTGGTTTCGCGATAGCCCCTTTTCCTTCTGACCCCAGAAGCTTTGCCAACACATCTAATGGATCCGGCGCATCAGTCACTGTCACCGACTGCTTGAGTCCCGATCCATTGGGCCGCCGAGACGAAGCTAATAAGGATGTCGTAGAATCATTTGAGTGTAGGGAAAGAGAGGATGATCGTGGGCTGAAACCGGGTCTTTGAGCCGCAGCAGCGGGCCCTAAGTGACTAGGTCTTCGAGCAGCTGGAGAGTAAGACCTATTTGTGGGTGGAGGGGGGGAGGCAGAGGGAGTTGCTGCGGGCGTCGAGTGCCCTGACAATCGGTCGAGCCACATTGCCTCGTCGTTGTGGCATTTAGAAGCCAACTGGGGAATTACAGTAGGGTGTGCTACCGGATTCTAAGAGTCATGATCATGAAAATGGGCGAAAATACGTTAGGCCGCGTGGGCCAATGTACGAGAGCTTTGAGAATACTGAGGAATATTCAGACAATACATGAAGGGTCAGCCTCATGTTGGACGGCCCGCAATTCAACCCAACCAATCAGGCTGAACCCTTAGAGGCCGCTAACGCGAGGTTAACTTGTCAAATCCCACACGATTTTCTTGCAACCTCCTGGAATTCTCCAACCCACCACAATCTACCCGGTCCTCTCTTTGGTCTTTTCGACTTCACCACAGGCGCAGCCCTCTCCTCTGTCCAATCCTTACATTACGAACGCAGTCAAGATGGCGGATGATGCCCAGGTAATTATTTGTCCAGAGATCCAAACCCCGCACACGCCCCACCTCCGGTTGGGCGCATACTCGAAGTTCTCGACTTCAGTTACCTTCGACGGCATTTTTAAAACACTACAAACTAATCATCCTTATAGCATGAGCACACCTTCGAGTCCGCCGATGCCGGCGCCTCTGCTACCTTCCCCATGCAATGCTCTGCCTTGAGGAAGAACGGCTTCGTTGTGATTAAGAACCGTCCTTGCAAGATCGTCGACATGTCTACCTCCAAGACTGGCAAGCACGGTCACGCCAAGGTCCATCTTGTCGCCATCGACATCTTCACTGGCAAGAAGCTCGAAGAACTTTGCCCCTCCACCCACAACATGGATGTTCCGAACGTCACCCGCAAAGAATACCAGTTGGTAAGATCATTGAAGGCGAAGGCACTGGGATCTTGCTAACGTTATACCCTCCCAGCTCGATGTTTCGGATGACGGTTTCCTCTCTTTGATGGCTGATGATGGTGAGACCAAGGATGATGTTAAAGTCCCTGAGGGTGAGGTTGGTGAGAAGATCGATAAGCTTTTCACTACTGAGGAGAAGGACACCAGTGAGCTGCCACTTTGCCACACAATGGCTGATGGCTTTGCTAACCGTATCCTCTCTTCTAGATGTTATTGTTCTCACGGCCATGGGCGAGCAGGCTGCTATCGAAGCCAAGGAGGCTCCCCGCGGTTAAATTTCTTGAGGCCAAACCTACAGCATCGACCTTGTTGCCAGCACCGGCAAACCTTCTTCGTCTGCAGGCCCAATTTGCTTGGAGGGTGATCTTTTCCGGTGGATTCTTGGAGCGTTGGGACACCCGCATTCTAATGGTCGTTGTGTGGGCACCTATCTGGACAAATGATATCACTGGTTACGTCTTCCTGGCTTTGTGAACAACATCTTCCTTTGTTACACTCGATCCTAACTATCACACTTGGCCGGCGTAGTCAAAAAGTGGACGCTCGGAGCGTGGGCGACATCATCTTGTAGAAATCGATGGTTTCTGATATCAACTGACCTTCAGCCGCCTTTTCGTGTGAAAACTGTTGTAATTCCGTTTATAACTTGTGACTGCGATAGTTTCAGCATCTACAAACCAAATTGTAACATCTACATACTTTAAATCCCTTCCTGTTCGAGGATGAAGATTGCCATTCTGGCCCGCTTTTCTACCGCCTCTCCCGGAGGCATCTCCAGATAAAGCCGAC
>Ga0307515_10022001_pt1 | contig 11264 bp, 13 predicted proteins | sample 17_EM_MG_FD_194513 | JGI IMG/M metagenome (GOLD analysis project Ga0307515, IMG submission 194513) | Populus trichocarpa ectomycorrhiza microbial communities from riparian zone in the Pacific Northwest, United States - 17_EM | ecosystem: Host-associated > Plants > Roots > Unclassified | place... | reverse complement strand
TGGCACCAAATATACAGACAGAACTGTCATAATTTCACCCAGAGTGGGTATCCAGAGGTGTGCGGTGATAAATGTGAGGATGAGTCATGTTTTCAGTGGTACTTGACTAAGAAACAATGTCGAAATTGCAAGTGTGTGCGGACTGGTCCAGACCAAGCCCGTCCAGTCCCAGACTGCCAGTCTTGGGCTCGGTCCAGTCCGACCTAACGGTTGGACCGGACCGTACTGAGCCGTACCCCAGACTGGGTCCGTCCGGACTGGTGGAATCATTGGATATAGAGTTGCATCCTGTTGGTAAAGAAGATCCATATTCCATCCTGAGCATTGGACCTGGACTGAATGGAGTGCTTCATGGATGGCTGGATGTGAACTGAAACCATCTGAGGATCTCCTCAGTGTGCCTCTCCTGTGAAAGATGAAGTCCATATGCATCTGCATTAACCTCAATTCATAGAAAGTAGGAGAGAAGACGAAGATCTGATATCTCAAAGTGAATATTCCTGTTCTTCATTAACTGGACTTTTCCAATTCGCCAATCAAGACAAGGTAGTCCACATAGACTGTAAAGACAGTTGCAGAGGCATTGAAGTACACACAATGATCCCCTTCCTCTCGCTGCAGACCATGCAGCGTGAAGAATCCATGCAATGCCACATTGAGTTTGCAAGATGACTGCTTCAAGCCATATAAAGTATTGTGAAGTTGGAGGACCACTTCCTCCTGGGGACCCCTCATAATACCAGAAGGTAGCTCCATGTATATGGACTGTTGATCTAGTTCTCATCACTGCCCAGTTCCTGCCCAAGGAAAGAGGCTTTGAGATCCTTCTGGTAGATTTCATAGTCTTTCAAAACTGTAAGAACAAGTTGTAGGTGAAGTATCTGAAACTTGACCACAGGAGAGGAAGTCTCCAGATAGTCGATTCCATATGACAATGTATATCTCTTTGCTACCCGTTGTGCCTTATACCGCTCGATGTTGACTACCGATTTGGCCCGGTGGCTTCGTTAGTCTTAGGTGCTGGTGGACTCAGGCATGAGACCGGTGGCTTGCGGCCCCCATTGGCCTCGCTAGCTCACATCGGTCTTGCCCGCTCCCACCGGCCTCACCTGCCCCCATGCCGAGGAGGAGGCCTAGTCTCGGCACTGGTGCTCAGTAATCCTGATGGGCCAAGCCGGACAGTTTGAGCGTAAGCCCGGCCGGGCCCGCGCATCGCCGGCCAGGCTATAGGAACAGCCCACACCCTCAGGCTTTGAGCAGGAGAAAACTGTGGGCGCCTGAGTAAACTATGGTTTGAAAAGCCCACAGTTTGACTGCAGGTGTCTACAGGTAACTGTAGTCCGTGGTAAAAGTTCGAAATTAAACAACTAGTAGTACATCGACCAATGCTTTCATTACTCTACTTGTCCTTTGCCATCGATTCCTGATACAATTCAATCAACATACACTCCATCTCATACATTTCAATTTGCACCCACAAATTAGTCTCTCTCGTTCCTAGGACTTATAGCATTCAAGTGGCCCTATTATATAATCATCGAGATCCCTTTTGTGGCCAGAGGTTGTAAGTTTTGCTCCGCTTAAGACTCTGTTGTTCAGTTGACATGTCTAGGAGCGCTGAGAATCTTCAGCGCATCCTGGCGAGGTTCTTTCAGGGGATTTAGATCATTCATGTACTAGCTTTAAAAAGCCTACAGTGCGCCCAGTCACCCACAGTTATAGCCCAGGCTGTGAAATCGTCGGCCTGGCCTGCACCGTTTCTAAAATCAAACGGCCTCATCTGGCCCGGCCTGCAGGCCACAGGCCAAACTACGGGCCGGCCGGGCCTGTCGGGAACACTGCTGGTGCTCGGCTTCGGGCTCCGGCGTTGGCAGTCGGCATGAATTCCTCACCATTATCTGAGCGAAATGCCTTGGTCTTCACTCCATGCGTGGCCTCATATTGTGTAAAGAACTTCTTGACGCAGCCAAAAGCGTCAATCTTCTTGATTGGTTCCAATTCCATCCGAGAAGTCGCATCATGTCTGAAACTGATATAATATTGCGCTCCTCCTAATAATTGAGCGGTGGGAGAACGCGGAAAGAGATATAACTGGATAGAATTGTACAGCTAACGCCGAGTACATTCGATTCGGGTCGGAGTGGACCTGATCGAGAAGTCGAGGCTCTTTGTGCTAGTTTGGATGATGTGTGGCGGGTCTGCTACTACTGCTGACAGGCAGCACATGTTCCGATGGCTGCGGAGAGCAATTTGATTCTAGAGGCTGGGTCGTTTCCGATTGTGTGATTCTTTTGAAGCCAATATGCCCAAGTTATAGGTGCCATCGCAGCAACAAACTAGCAGAAGCCATCATCCTAGAAGCAGGCTGGATGGGAGGAATCCTGGGGGAATACAAAATTGTTGCCAGTGCAGCGTGAACACGGGGATTCCTCTTCGTGTGGAGAACATAGATATGGCCTATGGGCGTAGCGGTCGGTGGTGTTTGCGCCGTTGGTGATGTGCATGATATGATCCGCACCATCTCAATCTAGCGCAGTGAACACTATCTGCGAGCTAGACTATTGAATCAGGCGAAGGGATAGAAGCGAGTTGTATCTAAGAGAAGAGATATGGAGCACATCTTTGAGCGTTATGTCTCCAGAGGGCATGGGAAGTACCACATTTCCCCAATCAGCGGCGTTCACCATGATGTTGTTAGCGAGAGTGACTGTTGTCCAGTCTAGGTAGTAGGTGCTAAAGTTGCCGTGAGGGGAAGTCATATGTTGAGAAGCTCCGCTATTAGCCGTCCATCGATCCAGAGTGGGAGCAGAGTACTCATCAACCTGGGCCATGTAGGTGATACCCTGCCCTGTATTGGTAGACCGAGTGTTGGCAGACCCCTGTGGCCTGCGATCCTCACTCGCAATTCTCTTCTGGCAGTCCTTTTCCCAGTGTCCCTTAGAATGACAGTACAAGCGTGAGTCGTTGGAGCGGTTCCCATGCCGCTCTTTATGTAACCCCCTCAGTGGCTTCTCATGCTTAGTATAGAATGCAATGGAAGCTTCGTTGCCCCCAACGAGCTTCTCATGTTCCAGAACCACTCTAGCAAATACCTCTTCGAAGATCTGTGACTCAGCGTTGGTTATGATAGCTCTGAAAGAGTGGTACCCAAGAGGAAAGTGTTAAGTAAGAGCGATATCTTGTCGTTGTCCTCATATGTAGCGCAGCCAGCGCTCAGCAATCCATTGAGGAGCTTCTGTAACTTCTAGATAAAATCCAGCATTTCCTCCCCTCGATACTGAACCTTGGACAACTCGCTACTGAGGAACCATATCCGCTGCTTGTCTTGTCCCTGGTGTCGCTCCTTGGGCATCTTCCGTAGAGTCGCTGGATCCTTCTTGGTTGAATACATCTTTCGGTGGTTTACATGCAGCATTCATCCTAGAATGCCACGAACCATGATAACTTTCGTATCTCACGCCTGCTGGCTCTCCTCTAACTCCGAGTCAACGGAGGTTGAAGCCCTGGAGGAAGTAGATGCAGAGAGATTGGAGGATACAGATGCGGGTACCGATTCAGAATCGTCCTTGATTGCACCTGGTCGAGGTTTCCGGCCTTCGTTCATAGGAAGACAATCCTTTTCAGTAAGGATGTCAGTGGCAGCGAGCCAGCCTCAAAAACCCGAATGGGAGCTGAGGGGCTTGTTGAAGCCAATGGAAGCGAGAGCAGACAGATCAGAACTCATCATGGACGTTGGAGGAAAGACAGATGAATTTGAGGGAGTAAAGAAGAAAAGAGCTGGAATCAGCGAAGAATGCAGGAGGTAATGATGTGGGATAAAGATGTGCGAAGCCAAGTTCGATGAGCTGGGTGAGAAGCAAGGAGATGGAAAGAGGTGCTTAAATACGAAATACTTTGGTCCATGAACTGATCAGAAGCTGATCGAATGGTGTACCAAGCGCCAGTTGATCAGGAGACCTGTGTGGGAAGGAAGGGAAATTTCTGTGAGGTATTTCTCTGTGGTTGCGCGAGATATCACTCGGCCGGAAGTCACTGTCGCGTGGTATGTGACCAAGGATGATCCTAGTGGCGGCAATAGTCGAGAGGGTAATTAGATCTTGCTTCCGAGTGTGCTAGCATATATCTCCACCATTGCGACTCTTACGAAAGGCGTGGCCACCTTGAGACTAGCAATAGCAACTATGGTGGGCGCAATCAGAGACTTTAAATCCAACGAGACCGTGGTTGCCGTTGCCACTGCCGTTGCCGTTGAAGTGCGTTCGAAAGTCTACTATGGCTTTGAGACAGTAACGGACTCTCTTTGCAGCGGTCATTTGGCTGGTGAGTGGTCAAGTGTTGTATCGGCAGAGAACGGAGACTGCATATGATATATCAGGCCGTGTTGCATGTGCTGCGTAAATTTATAATGCCCTGATCGATTGGTAATGCTTGACGCTTTCTTTGTTGAGCTAGTAACTTGCATGTGTAATCGCTTGAGAATCGTGGTGGTGAAAGCTTTGTTGGCTAGACTGATGCTGGTACCGTTTTTAGCGCGGTGGATCTTGATGGCGAGCTGGGCCGAGGTACGTGTTCATATATTCCTCCAGGAGCTTCGCCTTGCTCTTAGGCCTTGCCCGCAAACATCATTCCGAACTTTTTTGCATCTGTTGGAAAGGGGCTTCTTCGCTTTCAACCTATCTTACCACTGCTGCAATCCATGCCAACCACCTATGTTGACATCCATCATATGGGTCCGGTGTTAGTATGATATAGCATTGGCATTTCTTATATCCAGATCCTGCTATTGCACCTTCTCTGGGATGCTTTTCGCTTTCTTCCAATTTTTTCTGCAGTTATTTTTATTCTTCCTGGAGTTGCTTGAATTTTTCATCACCTTTTTTACGAGATGAATTAAATTTATCTTTGGCGTCGGTGAGAGCATTAACCATTGTAGACCATTTGGTGGTGTCGGATAGCCACTTCATTTTATATGTATGACCTTCTGATATTTCTGACGTGTCCTTCATTCCAATTTTTGCAGCCTCTATTGGTGAGGTCAAAACTTCTACCTCTCTATCCCTTTCCTCCAGTAGTTGCACTAATGATTGATTCTGTTTCAGCAGTGTTGTCAGTTTTTCTTTCATTACTCTGCCATGTTGGACTGCGACTCCCACCACATCGAATATAACCGCAAACTTATTCCGTACTCCCTCAAAATAACTCAGCCTAGTTTGTTAAAGCTGCGATCGCTATCCGTATCGTTAATATTTACACCTTCCCTAATTCAGTGATTGTTTGCATAATGACTCCGGCATAGGTACCTACGAGTGGTATTTCGTATAAGGCGAGTATCGTTTTGATTGTGCTTCAGCTATAGGGGGATTCAGTAGTAGGAAGAGAAAGGTTGCTGAGTATATGCTGGTTGTTCCATACTATATCATTACCGCCTTCGCATGCGGTGTTATGTTGTCCACCAAATAAGTGATCTATGTAATCCGATGTATTATTAGTACTTGTTGCCAATGAACATTTTCTTTCAGCCAACATTCTCCTATTTCATTGCACATCGTATATTGAGGTAAATATGGTTGCGATTTTGCAAGTATCATTGTAGCAAATGTCATTATGCTTAGCATTATTGCTGTCCATTGTGGGCTGCTGGTGTGCATCTAGGGTATTGGGTAATGTCGATGGATGATTCGATATTTCAACAATTGTCTGCTGGCCCATATTTTCCTTACTGATATCACTCACAATATCTTCCCATTGTATCGTTATAGCTTACCTAGAGATTTTTCAGCCTTGTAAAGTATGCTTGTACTTGAGCGTTGGTTGATGTGCGTAATGTGGGAGGCAAGTGTCGTCTTGCATAGCCCCTATTTTCCCGAGCTTTCGATATCCCCGTCCCATCCGATATTCTCGCTGAACATTCTTCCTGATTTTGTATTAGTTGTTGATCATCTAATCGTCCATGGATTATTTACGACTTATACCGCCGCGCCAGCATTTCCCATTCATCATCCATATTTCCTCCTACCACATACACCGTTTTGTTTCGTTTGATCCATCGGACGTCACAATTTCATTCTGGGAGAGGAGTGAAGTTTCCTCTTCCGTAACGTATTACAGGTCTCAGGGTAATGTTGGTCTGGCCTTTTTTCCGTAGACGCCTATTGGATGTTTTTTCTATGAGGCGTCATTTCCCCATATTGCTTCGTATATTTGTCGTTCCCATTCGGTCTCTTTTTCGAGTTCCTCGATGGATTCGTTCTTTCTGGGGTGCTGGAGATTTCTAGTGGTGTCATAGATACATTCCATGTCTTCTGTTTGGTTTCCGAAGACGTCGGTGTCTCTAGGCTTCTCTGGGTGTAACCCAGGCGTAGGGAAGACATTTCTATCTCGCTCCTCGATCCTTGGGTACCTCCGGATTTTGTGAGGTAAGTCAATCGATCCCAGTCCTCGGTGTGTAGGGCAATCTTCATACTTATAGAAGCTTGATCCCATATCTGGATGCCTCTCGGCCCATTGCTTTAAGTCCATAATCGGTTGAGGGGATCCCTCTTGATCGTCTGGCCGTCCTTGAGCAAGTTCCCTTTCCCCCTTTCGTCGTTCTCTTCTCCTTTCCTTACTCATTCTTCCTTTTTTCCTTCGTTCCCTTCGTGGCCGGGACTGTGTTACGGTCACTTGTCTGGGTAACTTGGGAGGACCGTTCTCCTTAGTAGCTCCATCAAGCTCCTGGTTTCCGCATGTTGCAACAGGGCCCGATATGTCCCGTCGTTGCTGGACTGGTTTTGTGATTCTTGAGGGGATGCCGGTGATCCTGATCATGATATATATTGACTCGAATCTGACTGTCTGATTAGTTCAGGGAAATTTTAAAGTAATGGTCTTGAAGAATTGTTATTATAATTGTTCTGATTGTTTGCTCATTGAGTTTTACTCGAAGTAGTTGCTCTTTGAGGCTTGTTGATGTTGATATAAATTCTCTTACTCGGGGATTTGTCTGCCTTCTTATATCCTCCTGCTCTCACGTATTGCCCAATTAGCGCCAGATATTGATAATAGGGATACACTTGCCATAGTTAGCTCCCTCGGGAATGAACATTCAATCTACCATTCCTTTACATTGGGATAGTATCGTTTCCATGATTGAGCCCATTTTAATTGGTCTTATCGCGACTAAATCCAAACACTCCGCGTCCGGCACCATTATTCTGACGTAATCATGTCCCAAACGTATCTCCGTTTCCCCCACCTTGCAAATTTCCAATTATCGGTGAGGGATATCCACGAAGCCGGTTCTCGACTCCGGTTCCCCGGATGCCATTGCGTCATTAACTTCTTATCGTAGTTCTCTGACTGGCTCCTTGCTTGAAATGCGAACTTCGTCTCAATATACGGTGATTATCATTGTAAGCCCTCAACATGATTCTCGATGGAACGTCCGTTTCCAACATTCTAATTTGGTTAAGATCTATTTTTGATATCCAATCACGTTTATTTTGTTCCATTGTCTGGATGGCCTTTTGTTGCCATTGGTTCCAGGTCCACCTAAAGGTCGTCTCATGATAACCAAGCTCCCATATCGTGTGTAAACGGGTCCATGTTACGAAATACGTTGGGAAAACACGTCTGACACCTAATTGCCTCACTTATCTCCCACAGACAATCGTCATCATACATCCAGCCACACGTCATGCGTCATATCAGCTTTCGATAAATCCTGTTTGCGTTTGTCACCAATGCTCCCAACAGTCTAGGCTGACCTGGTCTCAGTTAGAGATCAGTAGAGTCGAGTCTGGCTGCGAGAACAGACTGATCTGGACCGCAGACTGGAAGTCTTGCACTGCTCGGCACTGGTCTGCACTAGTCCATTTTCTGGCAATGTTACTTATCTAGATTCGGTATAGCTCCTAGCAGGGGGCTTACAAAATCATGATTCTTCCCCACTTTTATGCAACAAACACGCACAAATAACGATTACGTCCAGTATAGAATGAGTTTCCACTCAAAGTGGGCAAATCTATCCCATTATCATCCCGATTCCTGCAATTTTAAACCTAACCCTGCAGCGATGTCAAGGACTAGTCCAAACTGGTCTGAACCAATCTGATGAAATTTTAGACTGATCCGATCCCAGTCCAAAATAACCCCGCACTGCATTAGACTAAATCCGGACTGTTCCAGTCTAGACTGGTCCACCCCCAGACCTTTGAGACAATTTGTTGACATCATGATGACGGTTCTTGGTTTCTAGCTCCTGTCAGTGGCACCAATCCGGTTCTGTACGGACTTTTGGGCGTTGCTCGTTATCGTACGATCATTAACGGAAGTTAGATTAAAAATTTTCGAAGCTCCAGACCAGAAAATTCGGGTGTTTAATCTAATATCACTATGGAATGAAGGGCCGGAATTTATTTCTGTATGTAACTGATTGCATTGCTACGATGAGGTAAATTCAACTTAAAGAACTATCTAGGAGTCGGGTAGGTCACTTTTAAATCATTACCTCCATTCACAGAAGATGTTACTCCGCAGAGTGATCACATCCGGTGAATTCTATGCACGATGTGTGCACACTCAGCTCGCCATATCCAGCTATATTCAATCAGGGTAACTGAGTGCCTTCAGTCCAGCGCCGTCAAGCAAATATACGAGGAGAAGCTTGGGAGCAGACTGATTCCACTTCCGTTGATGATGGCGAGGGAGAAAGCGCTGAGGAAAACACCAAATGTGATTGGACCGAACTGTATACTATACAATGAGAGGTTCTCGAGGAGAAAGAGGCCACAGGAGTGAAGGAAGAGGAAATTGTGGACGAAGTAGGCAACGAGGAAGAAGGAATGGTTCAAATGATAATATGGAGCACAATGTAATGGTGGTGTACAGAGTAATTATTATTGTTGGATGGGCTCAATTAGCACTTTATATTTATGCTCTGCGAAAAAACCAGACCATTCCCGGAGTGTGGGACTCCGGTCACTCCGCGGAGTAACATCCTCCGTGAATGGGCAAAAACAACCTCCGTTGACCTTTTACTCATTGGCGGATTCCTTCACCACCACCATTTTATAGACCCTTGTCCCTTATCGTCATAAATCTCACTTGATCCCTGTGCGCGATTTATACACTACACACCATCTTTATCGGCGTTAGGAAATAACAATAGGAAATAACATCATGTCCGATAATAACCATTGAGGGTTTGCAACCACTACCCGCTATAATGTTGACTCAGGATTTAGTCCGAAAGGCGTACAAGCTGCTGGAATGGCCTGGATGGGCATCGAAATACTAGATTGTACTAGAGTGATTTCTAATGTTTTGACTAATCACTGTGGGCTCATTCATGAACTATTACTCTCCTAATCTATACTAATGTAGCTGCCAAACTGGCCACGTGATGTACTGTTCATGCTGTGTAGTCCCTGTGCCACATCACGTGGCGAGCTTGGCAGCTGGCAGCATGAGTATATATTGGCATTGTTGAGATCTATCGAGTACGAATAGAGATATTTAATTGACTATCGTACGATATAATTGCATAAAGAACAAGAAAATGCAAGACAGGTATATGTTCCGACCGATACACGAACTTTGCCCGTTCGCGAACTGGACGGACCAGTTCGCGAATTTTGACTGGTTCGCGAACTGAGGACCCAGTATGCTACCTTGCCAAGTACAAGATTTAATCCCACCAGACAAAGGGAACCATACAATAAACATAGTGTAAGACCTGTGATACATATACTTGGCGTCCCAACTGCTCCAAGAATTTCGATGCTCAGTCTTCTATCATCACAGACTGTCATAACTGTCAGTTTAACAACCTTAAGCACCTCACAGTGCTGGAAATCCGCTTGACCCTGCACCTGGTAGAGAAATTTAGTCCTGACTTCATGCATAGAGTGTCCAATAGATATTCATAATATAGGAACTATGACGAAGACTACATGAAGTAATACATTGATAGTGGCAGTGACTCGACAAGGACTCGGAGATTGCATCATGCTGAATTTGATGGAAGTTGTTGAGCCAGCTCTAGTTATCGAGTATCATGTCCATTCATGCAAATTGTAGTGTCTTTAAATAGGGCTTCCCAGCGCTTGAGACAATTAAATGGGTAGAATTCGCATAAATCAACTAGTTCGCAAACCTCTTGTCCGGTTTGTGAACGGGACAAAATATTGCGAACCGGTGAGTCTAGTTCGCGAACTGGAGGGTTCGCTAATGGGTCGGAACATATATATATATAGGAAAGAACATACCAGACTCAGCGAAGCAGAGTATCAATCTGGAGTCCGATGACAAACATCACTTCCAAGGCTAGACCTCCTCTTCGGCATGGGGCTGGTGGAGGTCTATCGGGGCTATAAGCCACTGGGCCAAATCCCATGCCAAAAGCACAGAGTTCCCCTTAGCTAGGCTCCATTGCTGTTTGAGGGCAATCACTTCTGTATTGTAGACTAGTCAACCTCTTCTTGTGCAAAATTATTGTTTTCATCATGTAAAACCCTTTATATTATGAAGCATCAGTTGCCTTCTCTGTGACGTTTCTGAAATGATGCCTTTCCAACAGGTGCTTTTCATGTGTATTTTCATCTATTGTTCCCGTGTTGTCTAATGTTCTAGTCCATTCACGGAGGCGGTTCCTCCGTGGAGTACCTAGTCAGTTCACGGAGGCCCACCTTCCGTGAACGAACCGTCCATTTACGGAGTCCGTACCCCACCTCCGTGAACTGACTAGTTCGTTCGCGGAGTCGGTCAAAAATTACAAATACTCTGCTCTGCACGCATGTATGTGCATGCACGGGCATGTACGTATACTCAGCTGGCTCTATCCAGCTAAATTCAATCAGCACAACCGCGTACGTTCAGCGCAGCGCAATTGAGTACATTCTTCACAGCGCAACTGAGTACGTTCCACGGAATCTATCGTACTAACAATATGGACCACCTTGCATCTACCATTCCACATCAAATTCCGCCATTCAAAAAGGGCAGCCATCGAGAACTTACTCTTTGTTTGTTTTAATCATACTGTATTCACTCTATTTAGAGTATGACAGCCCCTTACTACCCTCCGCCTCCGGGCTAGCCGGCTAGATGGCGGAGCTCCGCTCCTACTACCCGTCGTCCCCTTCTGACAAAAGAAAAGAAAGCAAGCATCTGAAGGTAATCTATATAAACTACAAAGGAAATGTGATGAAATCAGGGAGAGCCCGCCGGCTCTTACTCCTACTCCTCCTCCTCCTCCGTACGTTTGGGCGGGAACTTCCCGATAT
>Ga0307515_10022000_pt1 | contig 11264 bp, 2 predicted proteins | sample 17_EM_MG_FD_194513 | JGI IMG/M metagenome (GOLD analysis project Ga0307515, IMG submission 194513) | Populus trichocarpa ectomycorrhiza microbial communities from riparian zone in the Pacific Northwest, United States - 17_EM | ecosystem: Host-associated > Plants > Roots > Unclassified | place... | reverse complement strand
GGACATAAAAAATAAATTTTTCTTTGGCAAAAATAAGGTGCGCCAAACACGTCCTTAAGTCTGGGTTGGGCTTAGCCAGCCACATGAGCTGAGGATGTTCGGTATGAGGCCCAAGCCCATGTATGGGTTGGGCTCAGGCCCAACCCAATCTAAATTTTGTTGGGCGAGCAGGCGGCCCAAAGGCTTTTTTTTTTTCAAAACCAGTCCCAGTCCAGCCACGATCGAGCCTCCAACTAAAATAACCTAACCCATAACTCTTCTTTTCTAGCAAAAAAAAGAAGAAGAATCCTAGGTAATATTCATGCAGGATTTACGTAAGAAGGTGATAGGAGAAGAAGTTTACCTAGCTAGGGGAAGGTGTTTTCTAGCTGGTGGGGTTGCTGTCGTAGCGTGGTGGTCCACGATGAAGGCTGTTGGTGCTAGTCTTGAGGTTAGGAAGCTATCGAGAAGGAAAAGAAAGCAATGGTAAGGTTCACAGTGTATACAAGGGAAGGGTGTAGAGGAAAGGTGACAATGTGTGTTGGTGTTAGGGTTTTGGTTTGGAAGGAATGTGTAAAGGGGTGGAGACTTGTTTCTTTTCTTATTATTGCCTTTTCTCTCTAGTTTCCTCTCTCATTTTCCTTTGTTTTTTTTTTCACCCCTCTTTTGAGCTAACAAGCTCTTATTTATAGGTGGATCTCTAAAGGGGTATCAATTTTCTTCTGTGTTTAAACCATTCAACCCCTTTCTAATCAATCCTTGCCTTTCATAACAAACCAACAAACACGTACCCTCTCATCAGGTTGTCAAAGGTTGATTGAGTCAGGGGTTTTAGATGTTCATTATAGTAGCTCTTAAATGACAATTCAATGGGAACATGCTGGAGACATAGTACGACATCAAGTCTATTGGAGGAGCATCCCTTTTGTCTTAATTGAGGCATGGGAGGGCATTTAATGACTCTGCAAAAGGGCTCCCCGTCAGCTCCTTTGGAGGGAAAGAAAGAAGAAGATGAATAGCAGTACTGAACAATACCATTTTCTCCTTTTAAATCATTCTTTTTCTTTTCAAAGTAGTCCCTAATCTTTTAATTTCATTAAGTTCAACCATTTTTGGTTGATTTCTCAGGACGTTTTTCAATTACGCCCCTAATCACGTTAATTTTGACCTTTAACTTTAGGTTCCATTTACAATATAGTCCTCGATCTTGAATATTTTCAATTTCATCCTTAATTGACCTTCAAACTTCTAATTTCTTCAATTTCACCCCTATTTTCAACTGAGTTTGATCCCCGAATTCACATGCCTTTTACAATAAAATCTTTGGTCTTGAATTTCTTCAATCTAACCCTTAATTAACCCTCAAACTTTGATTTTTCTTATAATTTTGCCCTTGATTTCATCTGATTGAGTTTGTAAAAATCAAATCTAGTCCTCTAAATTTTCAATATTCTCAATTGATCCCAAATTAGGCTTTCAAATTTAATTTTTCACCAATTAAGTCTTTAATAAAATTAATTAGACCATTTAAAAGTCTAGTTAAGTCCTTGCATTTAATCGAGTCTTCTAATTTTTAACTAAATTAATTCTTAAACTTAATTAGATCTTTAATTGGGCTCATGATTAAATCAAATTGACCTATTAAAAGTCTAACTAAGTCTTCAGACTTAATTTTTATGCAAATTCATTTGATATTCACTCAAGTTAACTTTGAATCTGTATTTTTCTTTATATTTGGGTACTTCAAGGGTGCAACTATGCTTCTAATTTTGCATTTAAATCCCTCTCCAGCCTATCTTTGCAAATCAAGTTGCCAGTCTTTTCTTATTATTATTATTTAAAAGGAAAAAGGATGATTTTGGAGGAAACCTAAAATTAGGTTATGACAATCGTATCAAGGGTACTGTGGATTTTGTGTTTTTTTTATTAGAATGTAAGTATGTATTAAGATCAAAGTAACCATGCTGGAAACCAGCAAGTCCATATAAATGTGCATAAATGAAGAGAAGATAGGAAAGGGAACAGACTCCCTATGAAATCAAACTGGATACAACCAAACCATTTAATTGCGTTAGCTGACCAGGAAAGCAAAAGAAGCGACATATACACATAACAAAAGGTGGGATGGGAATAGACTCCTAATCAAAATTGGTCATGCAAGGCCGAGAGAACAAGTATGTAGCAATGGTTAGAGAAGAAACCAATCCATAAATGGTGGTGTCTAAACTAACCCTAACAGCATCACAAAAAAGAACAGTGAGATGAAGAAGCATGGGCATCATCTCCAAGACAGCCAGAAGCGTAGCTCCCAACATTACCAAAATCTCAATAAGATCGAAGCTCATTAAGCACTCATAAACAATACATTGGGATGAGTAGCAAATCAGAGACATCAACACACCATATTAGGAATAAATTATCGCCATCTAGTCCACATAAGAGAGCAGCAAAGCCTTGAGTGATAACAGCTGCTAAACCTGAGCTTGAGGACACAGGAGCAGAACAACCACAAGAATGAAGAGAGAAGCAGTATCTTGAAGACATGTATCATCATAGCAACCAATCAAGAAAAATCAGGAGCCCCATCCCCCAGACATCTAGTAGAAAAAATCCTAGTTGAACCAAAATAGTAAAAAAAACATAGGCCAAGACAAAACAACAGCAGATGAGATGCATTTCAATAAGCAAGGCTCCATGCTATTTTGAGTAGTCCTAGATAATAGGCAATACAACCCCAGCATTTAGAGGGTAGTGGCATGCAAGCCCCACTACAGCAGAGGGCCAGGAATTAGCACCGCAGCACAGAGGAAGAGATATAGCTGCTAAGCAGAACATAGAGCAGTAAAACAGACAAAGGAAGGAAGACAAAAGCTGGAGATAAATTCCAATAGCATTGATTACTGCCCAAGTTATTGGTTTGAAAAAAAAAAAACAAATGCCAACCCAACCATAAGGAAACAGCCAGACATAGACTAGCACCATCAGCCAGCATTGAAAATGATATGATTTTTTTCATGAAAGTGCAGGACTGTGTAAAAAAGAACTTGGAACTTGTGGAAAATAAGTTCAATCCTTTTGTATGTGTTTTCAAATATTTGCTTGTTCCTTTCCTCCCAAATTAGGAATACCAAGAGACCTAAGAAAACTCTTCTCATTCTAACTACAAGGTTTGTCTTTCCCGTATTTAACCCTCAAATAGATTCAAGGTGAACATATACTTGTGAACTCTTAACCAACTCTCTATCAGCATCCATTGTGGATTATGTTTATTATGACATTTATGATACTTATTTTGTTATGTAAAAAGGTAAGCACAATATCTGTTGATATTTATTAAAAGTTCGGTGTAACATTAAAAATTGTTAAAAGAATGAAGGGAAAAATTAAAGGACATTAAAATCCAGAGGGGTCTATTTGTAAATAGAAAAAATAAGGAGTATAAATACCCATTTTCTTCTTTATTTGAGGTCGACAATATAATGGAGAAAAGGAATTGGGGTTTTAAAATTTTTCTTCATGTCTCTTGAGAAATCCTTTAAAACATACTGGTTTTAGGAAATTAAAAAGGCTAGAAAGTAATTAGATAGCGAAAGTGAGTAATTTTATAGGGTTTAAAGACTTACAAGAGAAAACTTGGTGTAGAGAGATAGGAAAGCAAAAGTGAAAGGAAGCTTGAGAAAATATGACTAATGATAATGATAAAAATCATTGTCGACATGAATTAATTATCATGTGGGGTAATTAATGATATCATAGGTACTGATATCAGCATAAACTAAGTTGTCATTTGAGGAATGGAGATTTATGATAATAATGAATATACTTGTTTAGGATGGATAAATTACCATCTCTCATGTCCAATGGTATTATGAATATTTGATATTGATAATCAAAAGGGGGGTTTTTGTTGGGTTGTTATAATAAAAGAGACATTGATAAATCCTAAAACTGAGATTATTTAGTGACCAAAAAGGAAACACTATAATGGTAGTAAATATTTTCTAAGGCAAATTATGTGTCTTGTTAATCACATATACATTAAGATAGCATGAAATTTACTAGAATAAAAATCTATTAAATCATTTCCTAACAACTTCCTATATGGTCGGCTCTAAAGCTCATCTTTCTTCCATGGTTTTCTTTAACTCTATCCATGATTTGGACCAAAAATCATTAACCATATAATTATCAACCAAAAGCACAAGTAGTTATGCATTTTGTCTATTTAAATCCCAAGATCTCTAGATTAAAGTATAATAAGAAATCTAATACAAGTAAATTCAATAATTACATTCATCATAAAGTATCATCCACATATTGATTCAAATCATCCATCATCACTTGTCTATTATTTTCAAAAACATATTTACCTTACTTACAAGTACACTAACAAATCCAACTGATGCAAAATAACAACCATTTCTCTCTCACACACATCACTTCATTAATAATACATACAATTAAATCACAATTCATAAGAACTCATCAATCAATTTATTTCATTCCCCAGAAACCCACTTATGGTTGACTATATGTCCTCTCTTAGCTTTATGTTTCAATTTTGATTTCATCTATACTCCTCACAAATTATCTCTTACAATATATAAACTATTCTATTCAAGACCTAATTTACATTTCTCCCTAATTTGAGCTAAAAGCCCCATTTCAATTTCAATAAGTATGTCAACAATTTCAATACTTCAAAATAAGTAATTCAATTCACCTCCAACCAATATTTCTATAACACAACTTATCAATTACATATAATTCATAAGTATTTAAATCAAATTAATTTATTTCCCTTAAACACCATCTTGGCTAGCCACAGCACTCCCATGAAACCATGATTTATTCTCCATTCCACCAAAATTTCACACTCTAACCATCTATTCCATACCAATATACCCTTTGTCAATCAAATTCATGCTTTCTCCTGATTATTGTTTAAGACACTAATTCAAAGCACACTAACAATTCAATATAATTACATGCAATAATTTATTTCATCATACATCACCATACACACATTAATATATATCAATTAGACATAATTTATAATAATTAAGCCAAATTAAACTAATTCCTATTGTCTTTCAAGTGGCCGGCCCTAAATGTTTCTTTTACCCCATGATTTAATTCAATAATTTACATAATTTTTACCATACTAACATTCTTTTCATTTAAATTTAACAAATTAAAACTAATTTTGCACTTCCTCTAATTTTTACACAAGAACCCTAACTTAAATTCCTCAAATTGCTAAAAACATCACTTCAATTCTACTCAAACTTATATAAATGAATTATAAGCACCTTACTTGGTAATTATTTGAGCTTTGAAATGCACCAGTCAAAATTCTTCCAATCGTTCTTCTTCCTTAAAATCCCGTAGCATCACTCTCTTTCTTTCTAGCCATTTCTCTCTCTCTTTCCTCTCCCAAAGAGTTTTCAGCATCCAAGTATAAGTTTCCCCTTTAAATTTCATTCATTTCTTATTTCTCTAACCAATTTTTTTTCCATGAAAAACAAAAACAAAGAGAAGGAAGAATAATGGACGTTTCACTCTTTTTTTCCTTCTAACCCTTCTAACCAATTGAATGTCAGCCTCTTAAAAGGAAAATTAAGGAATTTTTTACTTGTTTAAAATTTTTCCCTTATTTATTGTCCATGTACTATTTTTAATATTCTTCTACCCGGCTGTCAATACTATCACAAGGTCTTCCCGAAATATGATTGACTTGATAGTTTCACCCAATGTAACACAACTTTTCAGGAGACTCCTAGAAATATTTTAGTCCAATCCAATAGTCGGATTGAGAGTTATGCTTAGTAGAGTAAAACTTGTTATCAGGTAATTTTTACACCAAAATTCAAATTTGTGTTATATTTTTCTTGCTTAAATCCAAATATTATACGCAAGGCTTATATCGGCGGTGATGGTCATTCACGCATAAAACCATACATTAATTTATTTGAAAATTATAAAGTACTTTTCTAAATATGTTCACCCTAGATTTGGAAACATTCTCCTTATTTAGCACTAGTTTATCAATTTTTAGGTTATGGGTTTACATTGTATCTTTATGTTTGCCAGATAACATTTTTTAAGTCTTGAAGCATTTTAATAACGAGGTTAAACTAACTACTTTGGATTTCATTACATTATATCCCAAAACAATGTTTTCCTTCTTTTTTTTTTTAATCTCTTTCATTTGGTTTTTATTTGCTTTTCTTTGTCTTTTATTTCTCCATCATTCTTCATATATATTTTTTAAATTAACATAGACATTTTATTTCAACTTCCTTAGTATATCATCATCCCTATAATTTAAATATTCACTTTATACTTTTAACACAATATTCCTCTTCTTAGTTTTATGAATTTTATTTAGGGCTTACATTTATCATTATAATTTTTTTTAATCTAAAACCATAAAAGCATTATGATCATAATATTTGAAACTTGTAACCTTGGTTTCTCTACCTTACTCATATTGAATTCCCTCTAATCAGCCTTATGTCGAACCCCACCATTTTCATTAGCATGCCCCTCCAATCTTTCCATTCTATTTTGCATATCACCCATCACCAAAGTGAACTTTATCAACAATTGAGCAACGACTCGTAATTAAAAAGTAATGTCATTACCTGATGTTGGTGGTGCCATATTGATTGACTTAGACTTCCTTAAATCTAAAAAATTGGTTCATGATAAAGAAAATGTTTCCTCACTCACTCCCTCACGTGTTTATACTACTCTCATGTTTCACACAAATTTCTTATGGCAAATCACGAAGATAATAACATGACAAGACAAAGACGCAAAAACAATTGAATATATGATATGGAAAGACAAAGATTTGACTCGAATATAAACTGAAAAATTATAAAACTAAACTTACTTGAACTAAAAAATGAAATGAAATGAATCAAAACTAAAAATTCAAAAAGAATTGACCCGAACATATGATTTTTAAAGAAAATTAGAAAAAACAAATTAACTCTTAACCTGAATTTGTGATCTGGTTGCTTTTGGGTAGAAAAATTAACACAATTTAATTTATTTATTTTATCAAACAACCCTAGACACAAACTACTAAACTTTAGACATGAAATAATTGAAAATTGAATCAAAGACAACAAAAGCTAAGAAATCTAAAAATAACAAGAAAAAAAATAAAGGATATGACCTAATTTTTTAGGTCTTACTCTGATACCAACTGATGCAAATCTTGTGATCATATGGTCACACAACCTCCAAGAAAATTAAAAACCAACCCAAGAAAGCTAAATATAAGGTTTGAAACACTGACCTAAAGGTAACCTTGTATCTAAGAATCAAAGGTATTGGAAAAAAAATTCTGACCCAGAGAAAACCTTGTACCAAAGAACCAGAATGCACATAACACCGTGAAGTCAGATAACTTTTGATACGTCAATGTACGATCTTTATCCCTGCAAAGAAAGGTTTTTTGCAAAATGCAAAACAAGGAAAATGTCATGTTTATTCAAATCATCATCGCTGTCGAAACTTGCAGCCATAAAAGTAATATATAGTCCCCTCTAAATAACCCTAATAGACTTCTTTTGGGTTCCAAACCAATAGGCTCTAGCTAGTAATCAACTAATACAAGTTCAATACTGAAACAAACCTTAAAAACAAGAATAAAGTCCAAAGCTAATAATATTCAACACTAAAATAAAATAAAAATCATAAAACAAAGTCCTCTTGTTTGAAATCTTTATACATGGTTGGAACTCCCCCTTTGCTTTACTTAGAGGCTTTGTCAAAACTTCATGCTCAAAATTAGCTAGGAAACTTTGTTTTTAATTGTTGGAATTATCCTCTTAAATTTCCTCCCTTTAGCATCCTTGATGTTATAAGAAATCCTATAAAATAATAAAAAGAATAACAAAAAATATCTCAAGCCTCCTTGCCACCACATACATTCCATAATGGATATAGAATCCTTGTAAACTATGAATAATAGTTGTTTCTATAAATATCTCATTGTTTGACATGTAGAATAGGTAAGCCAATAACTACCATATATATTTCCAAGAGCATTAAGGAATCCTTGTATTGATTGGTTCATAATACACAAGGAAACAATTTTTTTTTTTAATTTTCACACATTTCTAGAAGATTCCAGTCTTGATTTCAAACATGTTGTTCTCTCTCATCTAGATGAATTAACAAGCCTACCATATATCTACAACATGTATGGATGTATACTTTCTAAAACAATTAGAATCTCATCAGAATTCATTTTATAGCTTAAGATATAGTCCAAACATTAGATGAAGGTCCAAATAGACAGATTTGACAAGATTCTTCTAGTAACTTTGACCCTCTAAAATAATACCTTCCTAGACTCTCATTGATCTGAACATTTAACCTAATGTAGAAAAACATGTCAAGAAATGCCTATAAAAAATTCAATTCAATTCAATGGTTGAGTTGAAAGTTATGCTCGATAGCATAAAATTGGATAATAAGAAATTTTATGCCAAAATCCAAATCTAACCTTGCTTAGATGGTATCAGTTTCATTAATTGGAAAGTACATTTACAATCAACTATTGCCTTGTCTACATTAGAGGCTAAGTATATGGCATTTGCAGAAGTAGTGAAAGAATCTTTATGGCTTAGAGGTTTGGTTAGTAATCTTACTTTGTCTCATAAGTTTACTATTATACATTGTGATAGCTGAAGTTATATTCATCTAGCCAAGAACCAGATGTACTATGAAAGGAGCAGACATATTAATGTCAAGTATAACTTAATTCTAGATATTATATCATAGAGAGTTGCATCAGTAAAGAAGATTGCTATAACTGAGAACCTTGTAGCATGTTGATGAAACTTATCTTTGCAGTCAAGTTCAAGCATTGCTTGAACTTGATTGATTTTATGTAATACTTGAGATGTGCATGGTGGAGGCAACTAAAAAAGAGTTCAAGTTTTTTAAGTTGGCTCAATTTAAGCTAATGTGAAAATTTGTTGGGTTTGTTTTAAATTATAGATTCAAGTGAGAAAAGAAATACTCATGTACTTAGTCCATATAAGAGCCTAAAATTGTTATATTATATAATAATGCTTATTTATGAGTGCTTATATTCTCTACACTTTGATGGCCAGAGAGATGAGAGAAAATGTGAGTTTTGGGTTACTTTGAAATTTTAGACGGGAGAGCAATTTTATGTGACACCTTGTAATTTTTTATTTTTTCTTAATGAATTTCTCTTATTATCTCACCCATGGGGTAGACCTAAACTACCAAATCAAGGAATTTTGTGGGTTATTTTGCATGATTGATTATACTAGTTTTTTATATATATAATTCTACTTCTAAATTGGTTTAAGAGTTTAGGGCTATTTCCACTATGATAATACACCAGATTGGTGGCCCATGCGATGCTGTAGACCAAATCAAAATAAAAATTTAACCTAAGAACAAATTTAGGAGACGATTATGTTTTTAAAGAAGCAAGAAAAATTCGATAACCATGTTAAATCTTGATTAATTTAATAATACGATAAAAAAAAATAAGGTAACAACAACAACAACAACAAAAAATTAAAAAAATATTGCCACGAGCAAAGTTTGGCTAACATGTGAAACTCGTGATCTGGACATGAGACATGTCCAGATTACATATCTATCATGTGTTCTAGGTCATAAAGTCAGGATAATTCAATAGAAAAAGAAATTAATGATAAATAAAAACGAAACTGGAAAAATTGAGAGACAAAATATAGATCAAGATGTTTAATATTACAGCACAAATCATTTACCCGGTTGTATTTAATGAACTTGTTTATTAAAATCAATTTATAACATAAATCGACACACACATAAAATTTATTGAATAAAATAAAGAAAAAAAATATTATGCAAGGCTGCACATATTAAAATATTATAAAAAAATAAAACATTTTTAATTTTTAAAAATAAATTTAATCTATATAAATATAAAAAATAAAAATGAATCATGCGTACACTCTTCCAAAATTAAATACACCCAATATAATTAAAAAATTAACGCCATTTAAAAAAATGCTAAATAAGCCAAAAAATCATAGAGAAAGGGCATTAATTAAAATATAAACTTAAGAATTATGTAAAAAGACATATAAAAAGGTATTAATTAAAAAATCATTTTTTTTTAAAAAAAGGAAAGAATAAGGCCAAATGTTGTTGGGCCTAGTAAGCTAGGCCAAGCACCTAGCCCATTAAGAAATGGCTCGCACGCAGACTTGCAAGGCAGGCCCAAGCGTGCAGGCCTTTTATTTTTATTTTTAAGTTAATGGGGCGAATGATATGTCATCCACTCCAATTTATTTTGGAAAAAAAATAGACAAGGTGTCGTCTGGATTCCTAGATTTTCAACCCATTTTTACTTGTCTATTTTTTTCACAAAAGAAATTGAAGTGAATGACACGGCTTAAAAATAAAAATAAAAGGCCATGCGCGCTTGGGCCGCCTGACCTTGCAAGTTTGGGTTCACGTTTTCACCCCAATTGTGTTGTTTTGGTTAAACATGGTTCATGTTTTTTTCACCCGAAAATCCATTTTGAACCCATTTTGACCTAAAACTCTTAGAAAACACCCTAAAAATCATTTGACATAAAAATCGATCGTTTTAGTGGTAGAATCATTGCCAATGACAACTTTCTCTCTCTTCGTTGGAATCCAATGAGTCCTTCTTTCTCCTCCTACCGAAAAGAACTGGAAAATGAGAAAAATAAAGTTTTGAACCAAAATTAATTTTTTGAAAAATTAAGAGACCGGTCACCTAAAATCCAAAAAATATGAGAAGTAAAAATGAACTTTTAAGATAAATTTCAAAGTCGCTATCTTTTTTCACTCTTTTTTTCACTTTAGTTCTTTGTCTTTTAATTCAACTCTCCCTCTCAAAAAAAAATATGCAATTGAGTACTAATTTGGATTCAAAATGACTAAATCATGCAAAATAAAAATTTAATGATTAAATTAAATTTTTTTAAAAAAATCACCTTTCCGATCCACAGCGATAAATGAAATAATGAATAGCATTTATGTACAGTAAACGGAGGAGCTACTCTAGTAAATAGATAATAATATCAAGGTACATAGAAAAACAGTGCTGTGGAAGGAGCTTCTGTGAATGATGAATTGTACAACTTACATACCCTCCTCCATGTCCTCGTTGTCCTGTATGGTAATTCAATGAATTCAGAAGTATTAGATTTCGTGGAATTGGATTTGTGATTCTGTGGCCAGTCCCTTTTTAACTTTTGGAC
>Ga0307515_10021999_pt1 | contig 11264 bp, 8 predicted proteins | sample 17_EM_MG_FD_194513 | JGI IMG/M metagenome (GOLD analysis project Ga0307515, IMG submission 194513) | Populus trichocarpa ectomycorrhiza microbial communities from riparian zone in the Pacific Northwest, United States - 17_EM | ecosystem: Host-associated > Plants > Roots > Unclassified | place... | reverse complement strand
ATATCCCAGCCACTGTGGGAGCTCTCGCTCGCACCACGCGCGATACTCGGCCATCGTCTCGAACGATCGATAGCGCGCGTCATCGAGCACCGGCTTGTACGTGTGTACGAACGCGTAGCGAAGCCGTGTCTTCAATGGTCGCCGGGCAGCGGCATCGAACTCCTGGCGCCACTCGCGTAGCTCGGTTGGGCTTGGCGTCCTCACGCTTCCATTCTACCGCCAATCGCCAGGAAGCATGATCGTAGGTCGCGCAGCCTTCACGGCGCGAGACGCATCGCCACCCGCGCCGATCAGTTCGCTGCGACCATCGCAGCCAGCATCATCGTCGCCATCGCCGCGGCCACGAGGTTTCCCGACAGCTCGATCGCCTCGTGGAGCAGCTGCCTGCGCTCGGCGGGATTGGCTGTCGCATTGGCCAGCGCCACCAGCAGCCGCGTGCGGATGTCCGGCTCCTCGGCGCAGCCGAGGCCGCGGCGACAGGCTGCCTCGGCGTCGGTCTTGCGGCCGAGCTTGGCGAGCGCCTCGGCGAGCGTCAGGTGCAGCACGCCGAGCTCGCTGAGTTGCAGCGTGGCCTGGGCCAGCGCGACGGTCTGTTCCGGGGATAGCTGACCATCGAGCAGCTGCCGCACGCGTGCGAAGGTCTCGTGATCGATGGCGCCGGCGGCGAGCCGGCCGGCCATCCAGCCGTCGGCGCGGCAGTGGTACCAGCCGGGTGCGAGCAACTCGGTGGCCCGATAGGCCTCCGCGGCCTCGGCGTAGCGGCCCAGCTCGGTCAGCGCCGTGCCGGCGTGATAGCGCGGCCACGGATCGAACGGATCGGCGGCCGTGGCGCGCTGGAAGCACGCGAGCGCAGCCTCGAGCTCGCCGCGCTCGGCAGCGGCGGTGCCGAGGTCGACGGCGGCGGTCGATCGGCGGAGCGTGACGCGGTTGCGCTCGAACAGGAACCGCACGCGACCGGGGGACGCCGGCAGCTCGGACAGCTCGCAGGTGACGCCGTCGCGCTCGGCGACCACGCGGCACAGCGGCTCGCCGGCGCGCACGATCGCCAGCTGGCGCCGCCACCGCGCCGCCTCGGGCTTGCGGTCCAGGCGATCGAGCGTCGCGACCAGCCGGTCGAGCTGGTCGGCCGCGGCCGCGGTGTCGCCGCGGTAGCGATCGATCTCGTAGAGGTTGCCGAGGTACGCGACGACGCCGTCGTCATCGCGAGACGCCTGGCACAGCGCCAGCGCCTGCTCGGTCGGCGCCCGCGCGCCATCGGCGTCGCCCGACTGGAACAGGCACTCGCCGAGCCGGCCGAGGGTCACCGGGCGGTAGGTGTCGGCGCCGCTGCCCTGGAGGCCGGCGGTCTCGTCGAGCGTGGCCCGCAGCCGCGCGGCGGCTTCGGGGTACTGGTGCTCGGTCATCAGCGCGCCGACCTCGGCGAGCGCGCGCTGCCAGCGGGTCAGCGGGTTGGCCGCGGGCGGACCGGCCAGGCCTTGCAGCAGCTCGGGGTGGCCCCGGCTCGCGAGGTGCTGGGCGACGGCGACAAGGCCGGGCCCGTACCACGACAGCTTGTCGGGCGTGCGAAACTCATCGGGGACGCGCTGCCAGCCGGCGAAGCTGGCGAGCACGACGGCCTCGTGCGCCGCGCACAGCCGGGCGAGCAGCGCCTGGTCGCGGGCGGCGACGGCGTCGAACAGCTGCTGCCGGAGCTGATCGGGCGTGACCGGCTCGGCCCGCGAGCGAAACCGATCGAAGAAGCCCATGGCGGGCTACTTGTTGACCGCGCGGCGGGCCAGGTACTCGGAGAGCAGCGTGTCGGTGGGGCCGATGTAGCGCCGCGGGGTGATCTTGCCGCGCTCGAGGGCGTAGTGGACCAGCTCGTTCATCGCCTGGCCGTAGGTCCGGCCGCTGGCGCGGACCGACTGGGCGAACGCGCAGCTGTCGGCGAGGTCGGGGTTGGGGTTGACCTCGAGGATGTAGGGATCGCCGGTGGCCTCGTCGAGCCGCATGTCGACCCGGGCGTAGTCGCGGCAGCCGACGGCGCGGAACGCGCGCAGCGCGACGTCCTGGATGTGGGCGACAACCTCGGGCTCGAGGTCATCGGGCGGGCACTTGCTCTCGACCGCGTAGTGGTCGCGGCTGTAAGGGTCCCACTTGGCGCGGTACGTGATGATGTGCGGCAGCTGCCGGCCCTGATCGTCGACGCCGCCCTTGAACCGCATCTCGTAGAGCGGCAGCGCCTCGGTGCCGAGGATGGCGCAGTGCAGCTCGCGGCCGGCGATGTATTCCTCGACCAGCGCGGCCATGGGGTGCGCGGCGAGCAGGTGCTTGACCCGGGCCTCGAGCTGGGCGCGGTCGTAGACCACCGAGCCGGCGTCGATGCCGCCGGACGCGTCGTCGTGAGCCGGCTTGACGATCAGCGGGTAGCGCAGATCGATGATGCGGGGGATCGGGCCGTCGATCACGATGCCGCGCGGCGTCGGCAGCCCGGCGGCGGCCAGGAGCGCCTTGGCCTGGGGCTTCTTCTGGCACAGCGACAGGGCGAGCGGCCGGTTGCCGGTGTACGGGATGTTGAGCAGCTCGAACAGCGCCGGGACGTTGTGCTCCTGCTCCGGGTCGTCGTGGAAGAACTCGACGAGGTTGACCACGCAGTCGGGCGGATCGCGGCGCACGGCCTCGAGCAGGTTCTCGAAGTTGTCGCGGATGTTGATGTGGTACGCGGTGTGGCCGCCGTCGATCAGCGCCCGCTCGATCAGCTCGATCTCCTGCTCGACCGTCTCCCACGGCTCGACCTCGAGCGTCGGATCCCAGTCGGGGGCGCGACGATCATCGCGACGAAAGTGCTCGTACACATCGTCGTCGATTTGATTCCAGAGGATGAGAACCCGTGACATGCCAGAAAGCGCCGCTTACTTCACACGTACCATCACACGCGAGCGATGTCGATGATCGTCCGCGATTGCGCGAGGCGATCTCGCTAGCCGGTGGCCGCGCCCCACGGGTAGCGCGCGATCAGCTCGTCCGCGCGGCGGCGCTGATCGGGATCGAGGCCCTGAACGACGGCGGCGGAGAACCAGCGGGCGAGCTCGAGCGTGAACGCGAACCGCTCGCGCGGGTCCTTTGCCAGGCCGATCGCGAGCACGCGGTCGACATCGGGCGGCAGCGGGGCGAGCTGCGATGGCCGGTGCGCGACGCGGTAGACGACCTCGTAGAGGGTGGACGGCACGTCCTTGCCGGTGAACACGGGGTGGCCGGTGATCGCGCGGTAGATGATCGCGGCGAGCGAGTAGACGTCGGCGCGGTGGTCGACGTCCTCGCCGCGGGCCTGCTCGGGCGCCATGTACGCGGGTGTGCCGACCACATGGCCCTGGGTGAGGGTGCCCGATCCGCCCGACTTGGAGACCCCGAAGTCGAGGATCTTCCAGCGCCGCAGGCCGCCCTCCTCGGCGAAGAACACGTTGTGGGGCTTGAGGTCGCGGTGGACGATGCCGGCGACGCGGGCGGCCTCGAGGCCGATCGCGAGCTGGTCGACCAGCACCTTGGTCGGCGGCAGCGCCAGCCGGCGCTGGCGGCGGAGCTGGTGCGCGAGGTCGAAGCCGCGCAGCCGCTCCATCGCCAGGAACGGGATCTCGCCCGCGGTGGTCCCGACCTCGAGCACGCGGACGATGTGGGGGCAGTCGAGCCGCGACGCGGTGTGGGCCTCGCGCAGGAACCGCTGGAGGTGGACCGGCTCGGCCAGGGTGCCGGGGTGGAGCAGCTTGACCGCGGCCTCGCGCTGGTCGGTGACGGCGTGGGCCTCGTAGACCTCGCCCATGCCACCGCGGCCGATCAGCACGCCGAGCCGGAACGAGCCGATGATCTGATCGGTGAACCGGCCCGGACCGCCGATCTTGAGCGCCCGGTCGAGCTCGGCGCGGGCCTCGGCGAGCAGCGCGTCGCGCTGGGCGTTGCCCCGCACCGCCTGCTCGAGCTTGGACATGGCGTCGAGCGTGACCCGCTGACTGACCCGGGCGGTGTAGTACGCGATGAAGTACAGCGCCTCGATGATGCACACGATCGCGAGCTGCTCGCGGGTCCGCAGCTGGCCGATCTGGACCACGCCGTGGTCGGTGAGCAGGCCCGCCATGATGCCGAACCCGAGCACGCCGTGGATCACCGCGACCAGGGCATAGATCGCCGTGGTCACCCGGCGGTCGGCGCCCAGGCTGAAGAAGTAGATGCCGTAGACCAGCATCGCGGCGACCGGCGACCCGGCGCCCCAGTAATAGACGCCCGACATCGAGCCGAACACGATCACCATGGCCGGCACCAGCACCCGCTGTGGCGTGTAGGCGGCCGGATCGCGGAGCAACACGAGGACCACGACCGCGGCCAGCGCGGCCGCGATCGAGCCGATCAGCACGACCAGCTTGGCGACGTGATCGCCGTCGGTGCTGAGCGCGACGATGATGCCGCCGCCGGTGAGCGCCAGGGCGAACTTGAGGAAGATCCGGGTCCGCGAGACCTCGTCGAACTTCATCGCGTCGACCGGCGACGCGGTGGTCACCGAGGCCGACGGCGCCGCCTTGCTGACCGAGCTCGACGATCGGCGCGGCGGCGCGCTGATCTGCTGGGTCGGCAGGACGTGGATCGGATCGGCGCGGTCGGCGTCGGCGTCGGTCGAGACGTCGAGCTCGACGGGGCCGTCGGTGGTCCAGGCATCGAGGCTGGCGCCGGAGGCGACGTCGGCGTCGGCCATCGCCTGGGTGGCGTCGAGCACGGTCCGGGGCTCCTCGGCGAACTCCTCGGCGTTGGGCGGGCGCACGGCGAGATCCACCGTCCGCCGATCGTCGTCGGTCCCGTGGTCCGCCACGGCGCCGAGCATAACCCTCGCCGAGGACGCGGTGCGGATTTGCCGACGAAAACCCGGCGCGCGTCGCACTGCGGCATCGCGACGGCGCGCCGGGTCAATGGCTGGCGCGAACCTCGTCGGCGCAGTGCCCGAAGGTCATGGTCCCGTTGCTGCCCGGGCCGTACCACGCGGCGCAATTGTCATGGCGCGAGCACTCGCGTGGGCCGAGCCCGACGCAGGTGCCGTCGTGGACCGGCCCCGACGGCGCGGTCGTCCAGCACGCGAGAAAGTTTTCGTGGGCGTAGACCGCCAGGTGACCGGGCAGATCCAGGCAGGCGGCCTCGTCGACCGCGGCCGCGGCGCCGCAGAAGGCGTAGTCCAGGGTGCTGGGCTCGGCGACCACGCAGCTCCGGGAGCCGCAGTAGTGACACGCGTCGGCGCTGCCGACGTCGATGCACGCGCCGGTCCGCGGATCGCGCCTGAACGAGAGGGTCTCGCCGAGGCAATCGCCGACCTCGGGCATCATGCAACCGGCGCAGAGCAGGAACAGCGACACGGCGGCTCGCATGATCGGTCGATGAGCAAGCAGCAGGCCACCACCGCCGAGCCGTCACCGCGGGTCGCGCCGGTGGGGTGCGGTTCACGTGGTTTTGCCCGGCCCCGGCTTGTGCCCGGGCCCGTCCCCTCATTAGATCCCGAGCGATGTCGCGCCTGGCTCTCGCCTTCACCTGCTTCTTCCGCGTCCTGTTCGGCAGGAAGCTGCCGGCCGCGGCGTTGAAGCTGTTGCCCGAAACCACGACACCCGCGTCGCAGCCGGCGCCGCCGAAGCCCGCCGCGAAGCCTGCCGGCGACGGCCAGGGCAAGCCAGGGAAGGACGCACCGGCGGCCAGGCCCGAGCCCGAGCGGCCCCGGGCGTCGGCGGCGCAGCACCACCGCGACGGCGCGCTCGCGCTGCTGGCGCTGCTCCAGCGCGAGGGCCGGCTCGTGGATTTTCTGCGCGAGCCGCTCGACGGGTTCTCCGACGCCGACATCGGCGCGGCCGCGCGCGACGTCCACCGCGGCTGCGCCAAGGTGCTGGCGCAGCACCTCTCGCTCGAGCCGGTGATGCCGGGCAGCGAGGAGGCCCGGGTCGAGGTGCCCAGGGGGTTCGATCCGGCCGAGATCCGGCTGATCGGCGAGGCCCGCGGCGAGCCGCCGTTTCGCGGCACGCTTCGCCATCACGGCTGGCGCGTGGTAGACGCGAAGCTGCCGGCGCTGGCCGAAGGCGTCGATCGCATGGTGATCGCGCCGGCAGAAGTCGAGCTGTGAAGATCCTCGCTATCGATCTGGGAACCACGAGCTCGGTGCTCGCGGTGGCGGACGACGACGCGCCGGCGCGCACGGTGCCGATCGCGCAGGTCGTCGGTCCCGGCGAGGTCGCCGAGCGCCCGACCCTGCCGTCGTTCCTGCTGCTGCCGAGCGAGCTGGAGGTCCCGCCGGCGCAGCTCCAGCTGCCGTGGTCGGGGCCGCTGCGCTACGCGGTGGGCGGCTTCGCCCGCGAGCGCGGCGCCGAGCTGCCGCACCGCCTGGTCGCGTCGGCCAAGTCGTGGCTGTGCAACCCCGCGATCGACCGCACCGCGCAGGTCCTGCCGTTCCGCGGCGCGCAGCGCGAGCTCGAGCGCGACATGGCCGACGGCGAGCGGGTGTCGCCGGTCAACGCGTCGGCGCGCTACCTCGCCCACCTCCGCGCCGCGTGGGACGACGCCCACCCCGACGAGCCGGCGTCCGAGCAGGACGTGCTGGTCACGGTGCCCGCGTCGTTCGATCCGGTGGCGCGCGAGCTGACCGTGGTCGCCGCGCGCGAGGCCGGGTTCGATCGCGTGACCCTGCTCGAGGAGCCGCAGGCCGCGTTCTATGCCTACCTGGTGGCCCGCGGCGACGCGTGGCGACGCGACCTGGCGCCCGGCGACGTCGTGCTGGTGTGCGACGTCGGCGGCGGCACCACCGACTTCTCGCTGATCGAGATCACCAGCGACGCCGGCAACCTCGCGCTCGAGCGCATCGCGGTCGGCGATCACATCCTGCTCGGCGGCGACAACATGGATCTCGCGGTCGCCGCGCTGGTCGGCCAGAGCCTCGGCCGGCCGCTCGACGCGATGCAGCAGCGCGCCCTGGTCCATACCTGCCGGCGCGCCAAGGAGCAGCTGCTCGGCGCGGCCGCGCCGGACTCGCTGCCGGTCGCGATCCTGGGCCGCGGCAGCCGGCTGATCGGCGGCACGGTCAAGGCCGAGGTCGCCCGCGATCAGGTCGAGCGCCTCGTGCTCGACGGGTTCTTCCCCGAGGTCGCCGCCGACGCGCGCGCCGAGCGCCGCCGGGCCGGCGGCCTGCGCGAGCTGGGCCTGCCCTACGCCCACGATCCCGCGATCACCCGCCACCTCGCCGAGTTCCTCGCCCGGTTCGGCCGGATGCCGAGCCACGTGCTGTTCAACGGCGGCGTGATGAAGGCGCCGCGGCTCGCCGCCCGCGTGGTCGACCAGCTGCGGGCGTGGGCCGGCCGCGACGTCGGCGTGCTCGCCGGCGCCGACCTCGATCTCGCGGTCGCGCTCGGCGCCGCGCACTACGGCCAGGTCCGCCGCGGCAAGGGCGTCCGGATCCGCGGCGGCACCGCGCGCGCTTACTACATCGGCATCGAGAGCGCGATGCCCGCGATCCCGGGGTTCGCGCCGCCGCTCAAGGCGCTGTGCGTCGCGCCGCAGGGACTCGAGGAGGGCTCGAGCGTCGAGCTGCCCGACGACGAGCTCGGCCTGGTGGTCGGCGAGACCCAGGCGTTCCGGTTCTTCGCCGCCGCGGCCGGGCCCGACGCGGTGCCCGACGCGGCCGGCGCCCTGGTCGACGCCGACGCCGGTGGCCTGGTCGAGCTCGATCCGGTCGAGCAGCTGGTCGCCGCCGACGCCGACCACGCGCCCGGCCAGCTCGTCCCGGTCCGGCTCGAGGCCCACGTCACCGAGGTCGGGACGCTCGAGCTGTGGTGCGTCGCGCGCGATGGCCGCGGCCGGTGGAAGCTCGAGTACTCGGTGCGCGAGCGCGCGTGATCCGGGTCGCGTCGGGTGCTGTAAAACGCGGCGCGGGTGCGGCGGGGACTAAGCAACGACCGCCACGCGTATCATCCGCAATGGCGATGACTCCCGCGTACGCGCTGGCGCACGTGTTCCTGCCGAATCTGCTCAAGCTCAAGGGCCACGCCACCGTGGTCACCGCGATCGAGCGGCGCGATCTGGTGTTCTTCGACCCGCTGTGGGCCCAGGCCCAGGTCAAGCACAACCCCCACCTCACGTACCAGCTGCGCGAGCCGTACCGGATCGCGACGATCAACCTGCCGCCGCCGAGCGAGCTCGGCGAGGCCCACATGGCCGGGATCGTGACGAAGACCAGTGACCCGTCGGTCATGCGCTACTTCACGCTCGAGCACAGCTACGTACTCGCGAAGAAGGCCGACCGCACGGTGCTGTGCGAACGCGAGGGTCAGAAGCACACCAGGCGCGGCGACGGTCCGGCGCTGACCGGTAACGCCGGGGACGACGCGCGCGCGTTCGTCGATTGCTTCATGGAGCTGATCGTGCCGACCAAGGTGACGCGCAAGTAAGAACCGCGGTACACCGGTTTCGTGCCCGCGCGGTACCTGATCGGCATCGACCTCGGAACGACCAACTCCGCGGTCGCGTACGTCGATGCCCGGGCCGCCGATCCGCGGGTCCGCGTGTTCGAGATCGCGCAGCTGGTCGCCCCGGGCGAGGTCGCGGCCCGCAGTCAGCTGCCGTCGTTCGTGTACCTGGCCGGCGAGCTCGACCTGGCACCGCACGAGACCGCGCTTCCGTGGCAGGCCGCGGCGCCGGCCGCCGGCGAGGTCCGGCCGGTGGTCGGCGAGCTGGCGCGCAACCAGGGCGCGCGGATGGCGTCGCGGATGATCGCCTCGGCCAAGTCGTGGCTGTGCCACCCCGGGGTCGACCGCCAGGCGGCGATCTTGCCGTGGGGCGACGGCGAGGGCCCCCGGCTGTCGCCGGTCGCGGCGTCGGCGCTGATCCTCGGCCATATCCGCGGCGCGTGGGACCACGCCCACCCCGACGCGCCGCTCGGCGACCAGGAGGTGCTGGTCACCGTGCCGGCGTCGTTCGACGAGGCGGCGCGCGAGCTGACCCTGCAGGCGGCGGCCAAGGCCGGCTACCCGCCGGTGGTGCTGCTCGAGGAGCCACAGGCCGCGTTCTACGCCTGGATCGATCTTCACCGCGGCGCCCGCGAGCTCGCCGCCGGCGACCGCGTGCTGGTGTTCGACATCGGCGGCGGCACCACCGACTTCACGCTGATCGACGTCGGCGACGACGGCTTCACCCGCACCGCGGTCGGCGATCACCTGCTGCTGGGCGGCGACAACCTCGATCTGACGCTCGCCAAGCTGGTCGAGCAGCGCCTGGTCGCGCGCACCGGCAAGAAGCTCGACGCGCTGCAGTGGCACGGCCTGATCCACGCCTGCCGGCTCGCCAAGGAGACCCTGCTGGGCGACGAGCCGCCGCCCGCCGCGCCGATCGTCGTGCAGAGCCGGGGCTCCCGGCTGATCGGCGGCACGCTGCGCGACGAGGTCAGCCGCGCCGAGCTCGACGCCGTGCTGTTCGATGGCTTCTTCCCCCGGGTCGCGATCGACGCCCCGCTCGCCCGCGGCCGCGGCGGGCTCCAGGAGTTCGGGCTGCCCTACGCGGCCGACCCGGCCGTGACCCGGCATCTCGCGGCGTTCCTCCAGCGCCACGGCGGGGCGCGGATCTCGGCGGTGCTGTTCAACGGCGGCGCGATGACTCCGCAGGTGCTGCGCGCCCGGGTGCTCGACCAGATCGCCGCCTGGCAGGGCGCGGCGCCGCACGAGCTGCCCGCCGCGATGCCCGAGCTCGCCGTCGCCCAGGGCGCCGCGTACTACGGCCTGGTCCGCCGCGGCCTCGCGATCCGGATCAAGGGCGGCACGGCGCGCGCGTTCTACATCGGGGTCGATGCCGGCGCCGCGCGCATGGCGGTGTGCCTCGCCCCGTCGGGCCTCGACGACGGCGCCCGGGTCCAGCTCGCGCGCGACTTCCGCCTGGTCACCAACCGGCCGGTCAGCTTCCGGCTGTACTCGTCGAGCTCGCGCAGCGACGCCCCCGGCGCGCTGGTCCCGGTCGGTGACGGCCGGGCGGAGACGATCGACGATGGGAGTGACCTCCTCGAGCTGCCGCCGATCGTGACGGTGCTGCGCGCCCGGGGCCGCGGCGAGGTCACGGTGCGACTCGAGGTCCACATCACCGAGCTCGGCGCGCTCGAGATCGCGTGCGTCGAGGTGTCCGAGCCCGGCGCCGCGGCCGAGACCTGGAAGCTCGCGTTCGACATGCGCTCGGGCGGCAGCGCGCCGGCCGCCGACGCCGCGGCCGAGGCGCACCCGCGCACCGACGAGGCCCGGGCACAGGTCCAGCGCGCGTTCCGCACCGGCGACGGCCTGGCGACGCTCGCGCGCGACCTCGAGACCGTGTTCGACGCGCGCCGCGACGACTGGCCGGTGACCACCACCCGCGCGGTGTTCGACGCGCTCGTCGAGGTCGCGGCCGAGCGCAAGAGGACCGCCGATCACGAGCAGCGCTGGCTCAACCTCGCCGGCTTCCTGCTCCGCCCCGGCACCGGCGCGCCGCTCGACGCCTGGCGCGCCCGGGTCATGTGGGGCGTGTTCAACGAGGGGCTCGCGCACCCGAAGAGTGAGCCCGGCAAGCTCGCCTGGTGGATCGCCTGGCGGCGGATCGCCGGCGGCCTGGCCAACGGCCAGCAGCAGCAGATCTTCGACCGGCTCAACAAGCTGCTGCTGCCCAACCCGCTCCAGGCCAAGAAGCTGACCGAGGCCCGGCCCAGCAGGCAGGAGCTCGCCGAGATGTGGCGCGCGGTCGCCAGCCTCGAGCGCCTGCCGGTCGGCAACAAGCTCAAGCTCGGCGACGAGCTGATGCGCCGGCTCGAACCGCGCAAGGGCCGCGAGGACCCCGTGCACCTGTGGGCGCTGTCGCGGCTGGGCGCTCGCGTCCCGCTGTACGGCCCGCTCAACGCCGTGATCCCGGCCGGCCGCGTCGCCGACTGGCTGACCCAGCTCTGCGCCTGGGACTGGCCCGAGCCCGACAAGGCCGCGTTTCCGCTCGCCCAGCTCGGCCGCCGCACGGGCGACCGCGGCCGCGATCTCGACGATGCCACGCGCGCCCGGCTCGCCGGTGTGGTGCGCGCCATGCCGGGCGGCGACCGCGCCGCGGTCCTGGTCGAGCAGATCGTCGAGCTCGAGGCCCGCGAGGAGCGCGTCGCGCTCGGCGACACCCTGCCCGCCGGCCTCAAGCTCGTGCTCGACGACGACGCGGCTCCCGCCGCCGAGCCGTGACGGCGACCCGCCACCGGGCATTCTGCCCCGGTGGCCGCGCAGGTTGAC
>Ga0307515_10021996_pt1 | contig 11265 bp, 11 predicted proteins | sample 17_EM_MG_FD_194513 | JGI IMG/M metagenome (GOLD analysis project Ga0307515, IMG submission 194513) | Populus trichocarpa ectomycorrhiza microbial communities from riparian zone in the Pacific Northwest, United States - 17_EM | ecosystem: Host-associated > Plants > Roots > Unclassified | place... | reverse complement strand
TACTCATTTTTATGTGCTCGGCGAAAGATTGACCTGGCTCCCACGCATAGCAATCGTCGCTTCGCTGCCGAGTTCGACCTCACGAATCACCAAAGTAGTCCCCACTAGTCGGACCTTCAACAGTGTCTCATTCTCTGTCTTCGTACATAATCATTCGACCTGCTATGGGCTCATCTGGCCATCTCCTTGATATTGCTGTGGCTCGATCTCTATCAGTCCCTTCCTTTGTCTTTATATCCTCTTCTTTCCCGCTAAGTAAGAGTATCCCTCTTTCTATTCGTCCCTAGCGCGCCCCCGTATGTTACATAGAGCTTCTGAGACTGGTTCACCAAGAACGCATTCAATGCATGCAACGTTTGATAACATTGAGCGTAGAACAGGGACGGACACTAATTATGATACAGTAAATTAGTATTATAGGGCAATATAGAGAGAGACTCCGCTACAAAACAGTGAACATCAAGTTGACTGCCGGGTTGGGGTGACTATCCATTGGGTAAGAACGTCAATAAACGTCGCATAGTCTGTATCTCGTACAGATCATGCGATAAAGGACTTGGAAAGCTCGAAGGTGTGGTGCATGGATCAACAGGTTGGGTGTATCGTGAATGGTATGCATATGGCGGACCAGCCATATTTGAGATCATGTGACATAGGTCGCGGCATAATCGAGACAAATAGGAAAGGCTCAGTACGAACTAGGAGTGCAGAGCAGAAAAGAACGGACCCATTGCGTGCACTCTATAGGGTTATTCCTTCTAGCAAGGTGGTCGCTGAGGCTCTCCTTGCTACACCCTTTTAGCTCACTAGAAATTCAAGGTCAAACCTTGATCAATAGCAACCATTGAACGGACGAAACGGGGGGGGTGGTCTCTCTGACCTTGAAAGGACAACGTCCGCGGTTGGCACGTTCCTTTCCAATCGCCCTTTGGTGCCGGTCCGGCGTACCCGTCGGATTTGTCGCGGATTTCCATCCTGTAATCTTGCCCTTTCCGGTTCTTACGGCGACAAGGAAACAGCAGTAGATTGATTGACCACTTGATGCTAGCTGGAGGGCACAGGTTGGGACACCAGGATCGCCTACCATTGGCTCCAGCTTGTCCTGGCGGTGCCTGGTGAGGCCAATCGGAGCTCATGATCCAGTTATCAAGGGTTCAACTTGCTTCTTCATCGGAGAGGGGAGGGGTTGGCATTTGGGTATGCGTATCAGAGGAGATAGAGGGCAAAGGAGACGCTGATATCGAGTTAGGTGGAGACATAGACCGATGGGGTGGGGTCGGGGAAGGTAGACCCTACGTGATTGAAGTCACGCTGGAGGTACCAGGGAACCTCAGTGAACTCATATCCGTTGCTGATGAGTTGAGTGTTATTTGACACAGGAAGGTGGACGTTAGAGTCTTCCCAAAAAGGTCGGTATCCTCCTATGAGGTAATTATGAGTTCAATACGACAAAAACAAAGCACGTGACAGTACCGAGGCTGGATGCATTGGCGAATACGGCGGTCCATACCAGCTATCCAATTCTGCCGCGACCCGATGTAAATCCCCCGCCGGGTGCGATATCCCACAGTGGGAATTAGACTTCCTCTAGCTCGTGTTGTCCGTGCCGCTACCGTGCCGTCTACAGAGATTGCAACCCAGCGGCAGTGTGTTGGAGGGGGGCTCCCGACTCTTGGGCCAAGCATAAACAATCTCCTCATCGCTGGGTCTTCTGTTGATATCACCTAGTAACCACCAATACACGGCTTTGAGGCGCAGCCTTATTCAGAGGTGCATAGCCGAACATCGTCACGATTGTTTCGAATACTGCACATGTCTGGAGCGTGTATGCTGAAGCCATCGACAGCCATTTTCGACATTACACACCAAGGCTGGTATCTCGCCTGACCGCGCACTTTTTGAGGACCTTTCCAAAGTCGGAAAGACCCACGTCAAAGAGACTGTCGGCTGCTCGTGCAAGTAAGCAGGAGAATGGGTACCGTAAATCGTCTTTAACCCACTTGCCTTCTGTCCGGGCCCTAAAGATGAACACGGAGAACTCCAGATCTTAAGCGGTCTCCCCGATATGGCGCCACCTCCAAGAGACGGGGGCGATTTATTGGGGTGACATTGCGCCAAACGCGATCATTCCTGGTGTAAGCGCCATTGAGAAGGATTCGAAGCCGTGATGACGCTGCAAAGGCGAGAAAGTACAGCTACTGGGCTTTGGGTTGGGTGTTATGAGGCGTGACCCTTCGTCGTGCGGGGACGCTGGAAAGCGCACCGTGAAAGTGCAGAGCCGACGATTCCACCACCACCACCATTTATTAGATGAGAGCGCGGTTTGGGGTCTTCACGCGCCATGCGAAAATACCTTGGAGCTAATGACGGTGCGGAGATACCCAGGGCTGCCATTGTCGGAGACTGGGCGAGCGTGTGCTGATGTGCAAAGGAGTGATCCGCATGTATGGCCGACGGAGACAAGGGGGGGATATTCCATATCGTCTTGCCCTGCTACCTTGTCTTGTGTCGGTGTTCTCGATGCAGTTCTGGCACTCGAACGGTTATGAAGAATGAGGAATATAGTGTTCGTAGCACCAATTGAAGTGGTACATACTCGTAAAAGTATCGCAAACGATTGTTGGAAGGCACTATCACCTCACGGAATATCGCCTGGTATGGTCGTCCCTTGCTGTGTTCGGTAGCCGTGACGGGTGGGAAGATCCTCGAACGTCGCATTACCTGGGTTACTTGGGTGTCCGGTGTTCACCCACCTCCAGTAATTCGCGGACATAGAATTTCGGACTCCGATCGAGCGCCGCGAGGGTTCAACTCCGGAGTGATGAGCCACATTCTTCTCTTGTTCTGAACCGTACAGAGCAGCGTGCTCACCATTATGCACACTGCACATCCAACTCGAAATGATGCCTCTTGAAGCACCGCAACGCGCCTTTGGAGTGTTTCCACCCACCTTGACTGCCAACAGTGCAAGGCCGACAAATGGATCTCTTGCTTCGGACGCGTCGAAAAGGGGAGAGCACGTAAATCTCCCCTGAAGAGCCTACGATGTAATCGCACGCTTCCTTGCTCATCTTACCGAATACCGAATATTAACGCTTCGGAGGATACACGAGAAATGTCATTACCAACAGATCGACGGTACTGGACCCCTACCCTCCATAATATAGCGGGGTTCGTACTAATCGAATTGGGGCAAGAACTCAGCAACAGGACAAGGTTTCTTCCAGGAACTGGTAATGTTGTATCGCTGATATACCGTAGTTGTTCCTGGGCCTGGGCTGACTTGGTATTGGAGGGACCAAGAGGAGCAGCGGCAAGTCGTACTGTTGATTCCCAAGGAGGGGCCATAGAAATCTATTAGGAGGGCGTAGGACGGAAGTGGTGCCACATGACCACTTGGTCCTCGAACCGCCGAGACGAACGGAAACTCATCTGTTGACAAGGTTACACGATTGGAAGGATTGGTCTGGTAGTATACAGTCGTGGCACTAGTCGTGGCACACGTTGACATTATACACGACTGGTGACTGGGTGAGGGACGTCAGCTGTTTCGATCGGTCCAGGAAGGGGGCGACAGACGCTGAAAATAATGAGAACATACCAGAGGCATATGTAGTACCTGTCCATGTCTGGCCCATTGACGACACCATGACGATGTGTGAACCGTCCCTTGTGTTGGCGCCGTGAATTTGACCGGATACGCCGATAGGGCCACGTGGAATGGTGTTGGAGGGACCAAGCAACCTTCTAGCGAGTATTCCTGGCGTTTTGAAACAACCTTGCGTGGTGCTACTTGGCGTTGGGATCTGAGTGTCGAAACTGTCCAGCCTCAAATGCATCCTCAAGACCGACTTTAACCTCACCTTCTGCTTGAACTCGACGGATGTCCGACTAGCTCGTATCTACCACTGATAGACTATGATGAGGCTCGCATTGCGTCCGTGTTTCTTCGTTGACGTGTCAAGGCGTTCACCATTGCGATTCTGCGTTATCTATCGGTTGGCCGTAGATGGTACAATACTCTGCACAAATCCTTTTTTTAGGGAATGGCTTTGCTAGCACGGGCCAACCGACTTCGCATTGAGCGACCATTGTATTCGCGGGTTTTCGCGATCAAGCAGTGAAGATCCATCGCCACTCGCTCAAGCTATCTACTCCAAACTCACTATAGCACGCACAAAGACCAGGAACGAGGTACGAGAGGCATGGAACTCCTAAATTCTCGAATGTCACTGATGTTGGCCACTGCACGCAGGCGTTTCTTCCTCAAGGGCATATGCACTCAGTCACTATGCATTACCCACCAATAGACAGTGCCTTTCTCGGAAAGCGCTACGCGTTCCCCGTCGACACGCGGCCGGACCTCGGGATATTCTCTCCCTCCCTCCTGTATACCACGGCAATATCTATGTGCTACACCAGCAGGTTACCACGGTCTGCCACCTTGACTGGGAGCACCAACCCGCAGCGTTAGCCGCTCCAGACGCTCAGCACCGTCACGGATGCCATTCACGTCAAGTGGTCCGTCTCTCACCAACAGAAGGATTGAAGGGCCATCAAGATAAGATGAATTGCTCGAGTCTCATCTACGCCACCTGCTACCCCCGTTGGCCTTCCACTCAGTTCCTTCTTGAGGTGGTTTCTAGAGGGAACTATAGACCATCGCAAAAGGGAAATGACATGTCGGCCAGAACACTCTCTACGGGGCTCCCATGGTGTGTATATCTTTATTCACCAGGGCAGAACACATTCTGACTTCAGTCTTTACCTGATATTGCAGAATATCCAGCAACCACCGCGAATATCGAAGTGTACGATGTATTGGGCGATTAACCTTGTGTTATTCAGCTTCCTTTGGGAGCAATTTGATCCATACCTGCGAAATAATCTGCCTATGAACGAGAATTTCATTTCCACCTAGGTTGTTGTTCTGCTTCTGATATTCTTCCATCGTGTCTCTGTGCTCACATTGACAATATTCATTTTGACGACATAGGGTTTGGCCAATTCTGGCTTCTGAGCAGCTGCCCGACTCATAACACGCGGTAAACAGCCTGATCCTCAGACCCCACCACCTCCCTCGATTCGATCCCTCTCATTTACTTCAAACCTACGCATCGTCAATGGAGGATCCAGGACCAAGTTCAGGACGTAAGCAATTCATGAGTCTACGACAGCTCCGCTCACCCTCGCCCATGCCAGGACTGCCCTCCATCGGGCCTTATACTTCAGATTTCATAAGTTCATTGTTCGCTTCTTCGGCACCTACAGATCCCGGGGCCGTCATGGCTCTTGCTTCGACGAATGCTATTGCGCCGTCCCTTGCGTGCGGCCTGTCATATATATTATGGCTGCTTCATCTGACATCTAACCCATTTCTTCGTAGGTTCAATGAAATACAGGTTACCAATCCTTCGTTTCAAGTAAATGGAGTTCTGTCGGCTCGCATTGACACTAGAATTAAGCTCTGCATGATTTTTCGTCCTGGCTCCCCAGTTCAGTACTTGAAAATACCGAAAACACCCTCAGTGCACGGAGAATGCCCTACTCCAGCAGAGTCATTGAAGTTTTCTCTGGAACTGAAAGGGGCCGACAGTCGGACTATTATCGGAAATGTCTGTGAAAAATGCAAAGAGCGGAGGGACCAGGCATCGTGGGACATAGTTGATTTCAGAGCCCCAACCACGGTCATCTCTATTGAGAATGCAACAGCGAACATCGAATTCTTCATCAAATGCTACGCTCATCATCACGGCATAACGAATTTCTGGTGGGCAACCCCGTTTTCACCTCTGGCAAGTTCCTCATTATGATGCTAGCGCCGACGCCGTTCTTCGGGATTACCAGGGTACCATCGTCGACCGTACGCCACTCCCATTGCTTTTTAATATCTCGGGAAAAGGCAAGCCACCAGCGAAGCCCAAAGGTCCCCAAAAGCCCGCCGTGAGAGGGGTGGCCGCTCGACAAGCTAGTAATTATTGTATTTTACACCGCAATGCCCCATTAATACCTGAAATCCACACATATTTAGTCGCTTCACGCATGATTCCTGCTGTTCCTCCATCCGTCAATCCTTTAGCCCAGGACCCTCAGCGCGTCGACAATGGCGCCGCTCAAGAATTGGGGACCTCTCATGTGTGGACCCCTGCTGGAGATATCCGACAAACCAGTAATTCAGTATTTTGATCTTTGCTCCTTCTCTCATTCTGTCGACCTTAGGTAACAGCATTCAACAGCCCCACTGGGTAGGCCCTACAACTGGGATCCTTCCGGCTGCCGATCCCTTCTCTTGGTTTACTGATTCTACACCCGTCAATGCTCCACCCCTCATGACAAGTACTTCACGACATGTTGTACAACTCTCGGAATTAGGATTCAGCTCCCATGATATGGGTACGGTGTTCCTTTGATATTCAACGGGTCTGATGCTTGCGTTAGGTTCCCTACACCATGTGGACTCTCTACCACTCGCGAGCAACGGTAACCCCGTCATTGACTCTGGTACACTTACAAGTGCGTCACCAAATGGCGAACAGATCCTCCCCGCTATGTCCTGTGAGAATGCATCAGTCCCTTTCTCATTCGGACCCACCTCGGGCGAGCCTTACGGTGGGGGTGGCATGAACCAGTCTTCCAGAATACCCGAGACCACCTCACAAATGTTGAGCCAAAATTCATCGGGGACATCTCGGGCTCTTAATACACCGTCAGCTGTGCCTTCAGGGCAGGGAGGCAGCGCTCCTATTGTCTCCACACCGTCCGGGGCACCACAAGTGCAAATCGAATCGCCCGCACATACCCACAATGAGAGTAGAAACCAGAATACGGGTGCAACTGTACTGGAGGAGGTGGTCCCCGCGAAAGGTCCTATGACAGGAGGGGTACCGATCGCTGTATTCGGCGAAAACTTTCCTGCTGGTCCACTCTATGTATGCTTTGGAGATAATTGGGCCCGTGCCGTAAGTTACGCCCGGGATCACTGTCCATTTTGAATTGATCCTCAATATCTGACAGACGCGGTACGGTTCCCGTTCTCTGCGATGCCACCTCCCTCCATCAGCCAGTCCAGGCGTCGTGAACGTGAGACTATCTCGAACACCCTCCAAGGATGCACCTGAGATCGGAGGGAGTATTGCCACCTTCGAGTATGAGGGGAGTCGGCCCGAAACGTGAGTCCATTTCCATAAGGCTTTCCAGGTGTTGATCGGCCCTGCTAGTTTTCTTTCTCTACTCAAGGCCATTTATCAGTGGGTAGATGGAACACCCCGGCAAAAGGGACCTGCGCAGTCGTTTTCTACGATGAATTCCCATCCTAACCCGAACTTCAATACGCGCACTACTAGCTCGAACAACCAGGAGCGAGAGGAGATGCCTACAGGGCTGCAAGAGGTGAATTTAGAAGATATCTCTATCCACTTCCTGTGCGCATACTCTACACACCCCAACTGGACGCAAATAGTCTCCACTCGCAATGACTACGGTCAGACTTTGGCACATATCGCTGTCACTCTCGGTTATTTCCGGCTTCTCCAGCACTTATTCAAATGGCAAATCGACCTCAACACCGTAGACAGTATGGGGTTTTCGGCGCTACACTACGCCTACCTTTTCAAACAGGAAGAGTGCGCCAATATGCTCATCCATTCAGGTGTCGACCGATTCATCCTCGATGACCTCGGACGTTCCCCTGCCGACCTAGACCCATCCTTAGAGGTCGGATTACGCCCAATTATGGATATGGATAGTGGTGCCGATGGCGCTCCACCTATTGAATGCGACACCGAAATGCCGGATGAGGTGGGAGGGCTCTATGACAAGTACTTCTTGATTCAACAGTGGATGCGAGAGGGTGGAGATGAGAGAAGGGGTCAGGTGTCCCTATCCAGATGCCAAAGTCAAGAAATCAGTAGTCATCCAGCTCTGGACTCTGCGGACGAGAGGGTTCCAGGTGCAACGTATGAGCATTCTTCCTCTTTGGGTATTGACACTCCAGAAGACCACTCTACGCCCGCCGTCGCGGAAGGAATGGACTCGGAGGCGTTGATCGAAACAGGGACGCCGCCTAATATCACTCATCCACCTTCCCCCATCTGCGAAGTCTCATCTCACACACAAGAAGCTAACAGACCTCCCGACACTGGTCAGAATCCAATCTCTCACCCGAGTCCCTTTGGCATCTTCTTCGAATCAGGTCACATACATGGTCCCTCAGTCACTAGTGGCACACCCGAGTCAAATTTTGGTCCCATAGAGGCGACCGAGACCGACCCAAATCTCTTGTATGGCCAGCCAGGTAGTGGTTCGCACGGTGAGTCCAGCCTTTTCGACTCTTTTCTACCCCAAGATTGGCAGGTAGTTGCAACTTCCCAAGACTCAACACGCTCGACCCTGGGAAGACAAAACGTCGAAGTAGAGTCTCTTTTACTGGCCCTCTTTCCACAAGGCAATGCCCCATTTGATTCCACAAGTCGTGGGAACGACGACGTGGACCCAATCGCCTCATCTCACGATAATCCAAACTCTCTCAAAACGGGAGGACCCACGAAGCCTCCCATCAACCAACCCAAACGGGTTTTCAGGCGGAAGGGACCCCGATCTCCGAGCGGGCCTGTAGCGCTTACCAGACCTAAGCGCAGACGAATCACGAAAAAGGGCGACACAAGTGCAATTTCTCAGACACCCCAGTCTGTTGACTCGCCACCTATCGATGGGGGAGATCTGGACCTGCCCATGTCGCAACCTGAAGTATCAGGCTCACTCCCTCAGGAGATTGCGCGGAGGGCTAAGGGAAATGACGGCGTACCGTTTTCAAAGCTCCCTCCACAAGTACAGCGAATGATGAACAGACTCGCTGCCAGAATTGTAGAATCTGGTCTTCCTCAGCGCAATGAGCTGGAGCCACGTCTGGGGGACGCCCAAGCCACCGAACTTATGAGTTTTCAGCCGGAAGCACTCTGGCTCGGCTATGGAGAGAAAGGCGAGAGTATACTCACTTTAATGGTCAATATGTGCGAAGATGAAGGATTCGCCTGTATGTGGTGCGAACATCGCCCTGTTGTATCGAAGTGGAAGAGAACGGTCGCTCATATTCGGGAGCACCATTTCGGTTTCCGACCCTTTCCGTGTGATAAAGTGCACGATGCATCTTGGTGGGTCCCAATACCTCTCACCTCTGATTTCTGCTGACCTATTGGTCTCAGTAAATTGAGATTTGCATCCGAAGAGTGTCGGAAGAACCATATCACCCGGACGCAACGTTGGTCTTGCCCACATTGGTATGTCTTACATTGTTTCTCATTGGGAGGTACGCCTAACGACCCCTGCAGTGGAGGAAGTTTTTCAAACTTGAACCGCCATATGCAGCGCTATCACCCAGACAAGCGTGAATAGTTGTCTTCCTTTTGGAGCCTAGTGATTGTTACGAGTCCCCAGGAAATAAGCCGCGAGAGAAACAATAGATCGAGTACACTACCGACGCATCCATGATTTCTCTCATCGGCTTTTGTTTTATCGGGGACGGGGAATAAGGAGTTCTGGAACGGTTATGATGGTCCCTCCATGCATACGAATCACCTTTTGGGATATATTGAACCTTGGCTGACGGAGTTACGCACCGCCTAACCCCATGAAATACAGTTTATGTTAGCTACCGCATACGTTGATTTGTGGCATTAACGCCAAGTACTGAACCGTTCAAAGGTTGGCGCACATGCAAGTGCCCCTTCTGACTGAAGCTGGTGACGGTGGCTTCGCCATGAGAAAAGCCAGATCAGTATCCTGATCGCAGTTTGTTCAGGACCGGCTTCGTAGGATGAGGCATGTCGTCAGTCTCTTTCCAGCCCCACAGGGAGTTGGGGGGTTGGGGTTGCAAAACAAATGCAAGACTATTCTTATTTCAAGGGCCCCGTATTTCGAGCCTATCTAATTACCTGGCAGGGCCTTGTGATTGTTTGTTCACCAAATCCTCAATGTTCAGGAGTCTGCTCGATCCAAACCCCCTTTGCACCCTCCACTGTAGGTTATTCCTCCCGAATCTCCTCTCCTTCTGATGACATTCAGCCATATAGGATAAGTATATAGTCTGGAGGAAGAGCCATCTTTGGGAGAAAGTTCCAACCTGCCTTGCTCTTTGTTATGGTCGTGGTGACCGAGTGGACCAGGGGTTTTCCTAGCGCTATTCGCACTAGCCTTGACACCCGATGGAGGACTCAGAGGAAGCAGGAAACGGACAGAGAGAGGAGGATGATCGCAGATCAAAGTCGATTATCCGATTAGCCTCTACCTGTACCTACAGCTACATGCTCTTATAGAAACCTACATAAAAAAAAGGGCCGGAAGGTACAGGGCGAAGGGATGAGGTGAAATCTTTCTGATCGCAAATTGTCAAGAGGAATTGGAAGGGATATACAAATGATCGAGAATAAAGAGGACAGGTGTAAAGGTACAAAACTAATCAACTAGCTCGGGTTGAGGGGAGTGAGGAGGAGCGGGAGTGGTTGGGGAGAGAACATGCAGACCCACATGGTTAAGGGACGGGCGAAGCTGGAGGGCCGGCGGCGAGCAGGAAGCTTTGTGAACCACCTGACCGGGCTGACGTCATAACACTCTTGGCTTCAACTCTGCGGGCAATCCAACTTGCAACATTTAGATATCCAGAGACTAGAATATGTGCTACAGAACGCTCTCCCTGCCCTGGCCTCCTGCCCACGGTTCCTTGCTCGTGCGACCGTCTGTATCAATTTCAGATTCCAGAGGTATTTGCCTCTAAGCTCGCGTTCAGGATTCCTGACGCGCACGACGGGGCTCACCGATTGGGATATTGGTGGACTGAACGGTGGCCGTCGTCGAAACTAGCTGGGGTCGTACGTGACGCGGCTTGTGTGGTGGCCTGCTGGTGACTAGTTTGATACACACGAATGTTTTATTCTCACTGATGGAGATGGCTGTCGCCAGGTACACAACCTCACTAAGAGACCCATCGCCATGCATAATATCATAATAGATAGAACCGCAAGGTCGCTTACCCCTTACTACCACAACCTTGCTTGTTATATTTCAGGCATGTGCCACAGGCACTTCAGTGTTCCGAAAGGCATTTCAAGAGGATAGCTACAGCACCCTGGACGACTTGCCTCGCCCGATTATGTGGGGCAAAGGTTGTGCCTGGGTATCTTATCATTTCCAGGCCAGATGTGAATATCACACCGATCAATTATACAAACCGATACCTTAAGACTCAAGCCGGAAACTCAGAACGTGCGAATA
>Ga0307515_10021995_pt1 | contig 11266 bp, 7 predicted proteins | sample 17_EM_MG_FD_194513 | JGI IMG/M metagenome (GOLD analysis project Ga0307515, IMG submission 194513) | Populus trichocarpa ectomycorrhiza microbial communities from riparian zone in the Pacific Northwest, United States - 17_EM | ecosystem: Host-associated > Plants > Roots > Unclassified | place... | reverse complement strand
AGCTTGGACATCCTCCTTAGAAAAGGCTGGGCATCGAATCAGTTCTTGACATCTCGAAGGATGAGAAAATCTATTCGTAAGCCTTTTGAGCGGGGTATTTCTGTCGAAACGTAGTTGTACAAAAATTCACCTGCATCCCTGAAACAGTGATGCAAGCCTATTGGAGAATTTGCACAACTCCCAACCTCTACGAAACAACCGCCCATCAATTGGCAATGAGCCGGCTTAATTATCGCCGTTTCTAGGGTAAGCGCTATCTCAAAAGCAGACTTATGGTTCCTAACTATAAAATCAACAAATTTAGGACTGACGAAGCCCAAGAGGCTTTTTTTAAGGTTTAGCCATCTTTTGAATCGCTACCCCCTGCTAGTATTATCTGGCGACAGAAGTTGTGTGCTGCCACAAGCTGTGTTGGCCCCAACGATTAATCATAGCCATTCATACGACCATGGTGGGTATCTGAAAATATTTTGGAGATAAGGGAAGAAGGGTTCAAATAAACCAGCCTACAAACTGAGTAACGGGTGGGCTAAGTCTTGCAAGAACCCGCGCCACGAGATTTTGCGTGTTGCATAGGACTAAGGATGGCTTAAACAGAGCTTACGTGATAAACAATCAAATATAGACGACAGACCGTCAGGAGGCGAAATTTCTTTCAATCTCTTCACGGTCTACCTTGAGTCCATTAAGTTAATTGAATAAATTTATCCATTTTAAACCTCGAGTCCTATGAAAGCGATGAATTCAACAGTTTGCTAGTAAGGGACCGGCTCCTGTGGGCGACAACCGGGAGTTCGTCACCCCTTTTGGCTCCACTTAGAGCGTTCCCTCCAAATCATACGCAACTGACTCCATGTATTTCCGACATCTCAGTTATCAACTATGAAACGATGTTCACATTCCTTTCCATCGTTCTCCGCTTTTCAACGTTCGTTTGACGTCTAAAATCTGCTATAACCGTCCGAGAAGACTGCTAAAGGCAAGCTTACTGAGTCTTACACTACTAGTAAAGTTTTGCCCCCATCACACTTCAACTGAGACTTTCGAGCCACTAGAGTACTAACTGAAAGCAGCTGCCTTGTATCTCTCCTCTCCCAGCAGAAATGTCGGATGGCCTATAACCAAACTAGCTTGGAAGCATGCGGTCTATGGTACTTATCAAACATAAAACCAAGCCTCAACACGCGATAGGCTTCATGTCACGACGGAATACACAATATAAAGCCCAGCTGTGTTACACAGGAATATGAAGGAAAATTTCAGAACCGTCCTAAAGTTACATACTATGAAAGCCAGATATTAGAGGCTTTAGGGTGTATTGGCAATGAGGTAGCACTCCACTGCTGGAAGAAGCCACATGGATTAATTGGAGCGTGGATCAAGACGAGAGAGCCAGTTAGGCATCAAGTGTGTGGCATGCGGCATTCATGGCAAAGTGTATTCACGCTGTGGCTGGGCTTGGCTGCCTGAGGCCTTTTGTGAACCCCGCTGGCTAGACTCCGTTCCATTTGTTTTCCTCACACAATCCAGCCAGCCACTTAGACATCTCAAAGCCAAAGCTGGCAGGGTCAAATTAGGCCAATGAATCAGTTCACCTAAGTGTTGTTGCTTCTTGGCGTGAAGAGCGGAGCAGCATACCTTGTGCGCTCGTAGCTGGGTGACGTTGCAAGCTGAAAGCGAGACGGTCAATCAAAACCTCAGGCGATTTCCACATGATGCTACCCAAAGGCCAAGCCCCAAGACAGAGCGATTGAAACAAGTTCAGCTTGAGTGGTCTTGGGTGTTGTGTTCTTGGTTTCTTGGTAGACCAGCCCTGTCATATGCAAGTCGCAGAGCGCACATCTCGGCCATGCCGGACTAGCCTCACCGACTCGAAGCATGCACTCAATTTAGTGCAACGTTAGCAGACCATGGACATAATTGAGCAACGGAAAAGCCCGCTGGAGAATCGAGGTGATGATGACTTCAATTTGGAAATAGAAGTTTACAAATATGGAGGATGGGGGTTAATGATTGCCTAAGGATAGCCTAAGAATAGCGACCAAATCACCTTGCAGAAGCACCCGAGACAAGAGGCTCTGCATAATGGAGGTGCTAGAAATATCACAGCCTTCTGAATTCAAAACATTATTTATTCCGCTACGTCCCCACAAAGCCAATGCGAACGGAGGTCATTGCTCATTGTTCATCATTGTGATTTTGGAATCACAGAACAGGCCTTTCTCATGTCCTAAGAATAGCTTTCGTTTCGCAGTAACCAGCGACCACACCAATCACAGACCAAGGACGCCGGCCCCTCTCCAGCCCTATCTCCTAGCCTTGCGCACTTGGCACCATGGGCTCTGAGCGAGTCCCGCGCCGAACACAAGATGGCTGCTCAACCGTCCAATGCGTTGCAAACGGTTGTAGAAACAACCAGCATGGAAGTACCGAAGGAGCAGATCCTCGTCTCAGTAACCCTCCTCAACGCGCAGAGATGGAGCCTGTCCGTACGTCCAGTTATTTTGATTGATGCAGCATGTGCCGCATATCAGGTAGGGATGAGAACCCCCAACGGTGATGACCCAATTACTAGGGTCTGAAAGAGGGTGACCCAAATGAGCCCCCCCCCAACGCAGAGCTCCTTCAAGCTCCAACCGTTTCAAAGAAAAGTTTCAATGTCACCATTCCCCAAAAACGGAGAACTCCTTAATGCGGATGTAAAAAAGCCGCAATAATAGCCCTGCTCATATTGATCGCGGAAGTGTCTATCCGATGCTTCCTCTTGGAATTCTAGCAGAGGATCGCAAGGAGAGGTACCCCAAGGCTAGCCCTGTGGGCTGCTCGAGGCCCAGACGATTTGAAACCAGTGAGGGGAGGACGCGTAAGAAGCGTTCACAGCGCGACCGCACCCGTCATCGTGCATCGAGGGCGGATCCTGCCGCCTTGAAGGAATCACGACACCAACTCTCTCTGAGTCGCGATCAATCATGTTCGTCTGTGGATTTCCGCGCGCGATTGCCCCACTTTCTGGAAGCAGTCGCTGACCAACTCTGACAAACACAGCCGACCGTTGCACAGCGTCCTTCTCTCGATTCCCGCTTTCAGCAGCGCGCCCTATGATTAGGGCCTTTTATGCGAGGGACGGCAAGGCTCGGGAGTAGACGAACCCTCCCATCACCTGCAGATTTTAGCTTCTGAGGTCAGATGCTTGCTTCCGCAAGCGGCATCTCACTGAACTTCCCCAAGATTGGGGTTTTGTAGCCACATGAGGTTAAGCAGCCTGGCTTCATAGGGTTCGTCAGCCTCAGAAGTCACGGACGTATAGCGACGGAACGGAGATCACACCGAAATGTCTCTCTGCGCAGGATCCAATCGTGAATGGAGGATATACATACCTAGGTAGGTGTGTGATGATTGATTACTGATTGCCTTGGTATGCCTCCAGTTTCCTGTTCGGAGGCCAAGACGGCTTGCTATCGACGATTTCATCTCGTTTCTCCAGCCTCAAACCCTTTACCGATGTAACGGTCAACATTTATGCCCTGTTTGCCCATGGATGAGCAGTTTAGCTTCACCGTTAGGATAAGGCCACCTACTGCGATTCAGGATACCTTGGAGACAAGTTAGTGCCAGCAGCGGCCGGCAGCGGTATCTAAACCTTAAACTCATAATACTGGGAGATTATCTATTGCCTACCACGAGCATATTGGGCGATTCACGCAAGCTAACTTCACTAACCTGCAAAGCAATGGTTCCCGCATCCTATGCATATTAGCTCCGGCAATAACAGTAATATTTCCAGCGCTCTCAGCCGTTCGAAGAGAACACCATGGTCGCTCGGCGTTGATCACCAAGGTAGCTTTGGCCTTAAGGCCAGCTTCTACCAGCTCTCCCATTCTAGCCCCCTTTTATTCAGAACCGGCATCTGAAAACCTAACAAGCGTTGAGTGCCCAAGCCTTCTCACTACGATATACAGAATTTCAAGTTTCATGCTTCTCCAGATGTTTATAGGGTTCCTGAATTCACTCTACAGGGATGATGCCGTGACCATTCCACCCTGATTGCACGGCATCGACCCGGTAGAAAATGCTATGACTTCGTGGCAACAGCGTGCGCGAGGTTGGAAAATATCGCAAGGTTCGAGAACACATCTTGTTCCGAAGAATTATCTCATGGGAGCAGGAAAGCCTAACATGGCAAGCATGAACTGCAAAAGCTTTCCTCTCCTAAAAACTCTCTCCACACTATCTGTCAACTTTTAAACCGTCCCATCTTGGGATAACATACCCCAACAGCTGTCCCTGCATCTCCTTGCATGTCTCACCTGCCATACTTTTACTATCCCGCAAACCTTAAAGCATCACTTCCGCTTCTCCTTATGTTCCTTCTATCTTTTATGCATATACTCAAACACCGGTGCTAAAACTAAAGCCAGCGTCGCAGATTCTTGCTCTAAGCCAGCACAAGCTGCAAGACATCATGCATGTCCAGCACATATCCGACTCCCCTGCTTCAAGCTTCCTATCTTTCACCACTATAACCGGCCACTCTTGGCCCAAGAGTCTTTGCAGTGTACTGAATCCATCATCTGCACGACCGCGCGTTCGAGGCGGAGTCAAACAAGACGAATGAAAATAGACGCGACTCAAGTAGCGCAACGAGCAGCAGACCCAACCGGCTTCAGAAACGCACAATTCAACACATTATGAAGGGCAAGCAGCAGTGTTGGCCACAACCCTGCGTCTGGCATTCAACGCATCGTTGCAAAGACCATGGTGCAGGATCCATTAGAGAGCCTTTCCAAAGTTTCCATTACCGTACGTTCCTGTAAAATAAACGCGTCTGTGCCAAACTATCGTGAAGTGGCAGAAAACCCACCGTGCATTTCCCAGGTTCCTTTCGTGCCTTCTACAACAGGCAAAAAGCACGGCCTTTCTAAAATTGTTTGTGTGTGCGTGGCTCACACATGGCAGCAAGCCGCGAGTCGCCAAAACATTGTCCGTAGCGCGGTTTTTTTTTTTTTTCCCTCTCCAAACCGCCGTCTCGGTCCGCAGACATGCGAGGGCGGGTTAGTCTGGCACCGCCTCTTTTTGCCAATCCCGCAATCCCGCCCGTCTCGAGCTGCCCGTCCCCGCTTTTTTGACATCGTCTCGCGAGAGAAAAGGGCGCTCTGCGAATAGTTTACCGTGTCCGGTTTAGCGACTTCCAAATTTAAATTTACTTTTTTTTTTTTTTTTTGGCTTTTCGTAAACATAATTCCAAATATGGGCGCCAGCTGGCCGAGGGATCGATCTGCGCGTCCTGCGGAATCTCGCTGCCGAAAGGGCGCTGGTGTGTATGTGCGCGCGCGTCATGGTGACGTCTTGGCCCTCGAGTCCGAATGCAAGGTCGCTGGCGGGCTGGTGTTGGTGCCAGCGATGCGTGAAAAAGCCATTAGTAACGGAATGTTTTCCTTTTCTTTTTCCTCCTTCGCTTTCGCGGTCCGAAAGGCATTTAGTGGCTGGGCTCGGCTAGGCTGGGTTCATGTCTGAAACGCTGGAAGTCCGTGGGGTCCGATGGCTCGCATCGCATCGCTTCCTTCGTACTCCGGGTTCGTTGTTTGGTAGGGCAGGGCTGAATAGGGCCGCGAAGTCTTGTGGGGCTATGTACTCGGGGAGCGAAAACACGACAAGCAGGAATAAGTGAAACAGCGGAGTTGAAAGAGGATTGGAGATGTAGATTTTCTGCAGGAGATTGAAAACGGACTACCGTTGAAAGTTTTTGGTTACGATGTGTGCCAATCTTCTAAGGTATCTATTGGAAATGCGAACCCACCAGAAGGCGCCGATAGCAATGCCAATACGTACAATTTCATAGCCTGGAGCTTGAGAAACAATCATTCCGGCGCCCCGTCGCTACTCCCCAAATGCAATATTCCCATCATCAAATCCGTGTCTTCCTCTTCACAGCTCTCATGCTCAATACTGTGCCATCCCTCCCAAACGGCCTCCCAATCTCCACCACAATCAACCTCACAAAATCCTTTGAGATCCAGTAACTGCTGTGCGCGCCCAGCATGGTGAGGTACTGGATCTCGAGGGGCCCGCCGCCGTACTTCAGGAAGTAGTCGATCTGGCCGTTGTCGTTGAGGAGGAAGGCGCGCTTCTCCGCAATCTCCTCACGCGTAAAGTTATGCGTCTCCAGCTCGACGTTGGAGGAGAGGCGCGGGACTTGGGGCTTGATGCCGACGGCGACTTCGGCGGAGGAGAGCGAGTTCTTGAACGGGTTGGAGAAGCTGAGCCATGACGAGCTTGCACTCGGTACAGTGGCGGGCTTGAGCATCGCGGCGTAGGCGGCGTCGGCGGCGGCATTGAGGCGGTATGCTACCGGGTCGTATGGGTTCACGATGTTGTAAATGTTGTCGACGGCGATGCAGCCGTATGTGTCTTGGTCGCCCGCTACGCCTGGGGTGCTGTAGTTGTAGTCGTCAGCGCCGGGCTTGCTTCTGTCGCGTCGAGGCAGCAGAGCGGCATTCTTAAGTAAGAGGAAGAACCCGACGGGGCTGCCACACACAAAGAGCGATTTTGTGTCGAAGATGAAGTGAGATTGGGGTAGATTTTCTTCGGAAGTCGATGGATCCCCGAGGTGGGGAGGAAGCTGACTGGGCTGTTTGCTTAGAATATCTATCGCCATAACACTCCCTAAGGAGTGTGCAATGAGATGAACTCGACCCCACTCCGAGAATCCCGGGTTGTTAGCGCACCAGAGCCGGTATATACGGTTAGCTTCTTGTATACATGCTGCTACCATCTTGGGGTTATGTTCCCGAGAGAGGTAATATGGGATATCTAGCATCACATCACTGATGATGCCGCGTACAGATGGCAGCGTTTCTGGCGTAATGTCTTTGAGAGTATATTGATTCATGGCTGGATCTTCAGGCTCGTCAGTATAGCCATCTGCTTCTTCTTCCATGGAAATTCGCAATCGCCAGTTGACCTAATTCACGTCAGCACCGGATGACATAAGTTTGGCAATCTCGATCGCAGTACTCATGAAAGTTTCTTCGTATTGGGATAAATAGTGGAGAGAATTGAAGAGGCATGTGTGACATACTGGTAGAACCATTATACCTCCCATATCTTTACGAAGATGACTTTTGACGCTGTCGGTGCCTAGTTCTACATTGACTTCCCGTCTAAACGCATTGATGGCGTGCGTGAAATGATAGGTCTCAATACGTTCTGAGAGCTTTTGACCAATACCGTGGATAACAAGAACGAGATCCGTAACCTGTGGTCTTTCGGATTGTGCAAGTGTGGGATCTGACTGCTGTCGTCTTCTAGGAGAGACGCCAGCTTGGGATGTTGACACGCCCTCTCTAGCTTTTATTGCTGCTGGGGTCGTTTTTGAAGGGTGTAAGCGGTTCCATATGTCTTGGTTGAACCCCCGGCACACGCAAATTCCAATCGATCTGCCTTTGCGGATGTAATTGGCAAGCGGTCTCCTTCCGTAATATGCTGATGGCTGAAGATTAGGCTTTAGCATGTATGCTTCCGTTTCATTGGCATATATCACACCAGCCTTCAGGTAGAGGCGTTTTCGGCCATCGTTACCATATTGGGCGTCACCAGCTGCCTTGTTATCAGGGCCATCCGGTCCTGTTGAAATATCTATCAGATCGCATGCGCTTTCGATGGTCTCTTCTCGCTCCTTTTCCGGTGTATGAGGAAGAGCGTCCAGATTACTGTTATAAAGGTTAAGTCTGTTGCGATCATAATTGAAAATTGTGATAGAATTAGGATGCTATCTTGCCGCTGGAAAACGAACTGAGCTGTCCGAAACTGACAATCAAGCCAGTAATTACAGTTACATGACTGGAAAGGATGTATCTAGAGTGTAATGTCTAAGAAATATACTTACTTTTGAACTAGCCCCGAATTCATGTCTCTTGACGTAGTAGGGCGACTTTCCATTTTCAGCGGCTTCTCAGGCCACAGCTTGTGCAGTACCTTCATCTCTCCAAGGGCCCCGACCTCGACAGCACTGTTAAGCTCATCATTCCAGGTCTGTGTCCAGGGTTGCAATTCAATATAGCCAGCTTCGAGCATGTTTGCTACCTCAACCTCAACAGGCAGCATGGTATCCTTGTAGAACCAAGTACCTCGAATTACATCAGCAATATCATTAACTGGTGACCAATAGATCGGCTCCATTTGTATAGATTCTTCACTCATCACTACGTTGTGTAAGCGGGAGACTCCTACGGGAACTTTGGCCGAAGGACCAGACGGCTCTGTCTTAGGAGTCCGCCGTGTAGGGCCCTTGTCTTTGTTTGATCGCACATCTGGCTCCATATCGTCGTCCCACTTATAGCTGTCTAACTCATGGGGACCTGGACGTTGTCTTCCTTCGGGAAGTCTTTGTCTGCCTGCTGTATTTATATTCGTTCGCGAAGGCGCTCTGATGAACGGGTTTCCAGTAGTATTTGTAGCATCTGCACTAGTAGAAACATCTGTTGGCTCTAGTGCTCTCAAAGATGTTGAGAGACTAGCCATGCCAGCGCCCAGAGTTTTGTCATCAGTCTGCCTCTCCACTGATTCTGACTCTGCTACTCTTGATACAAATTTACTTGATGGAATGTCCATCCCTTTTGCTGAAGATCCCGCGCTGCGCTCGCTGGAGGATGACCCATCGCGACTTTTTCTTAGCCTAACAAGTACTGGATTCTTGGACCGGCCTCCAACATCCACTGACCTTCGCTTTTCGCCACCTTCTTCATTGTATTTCAGTATTTTCCTTCGTAAATCTAGCCATGTACTATTAAGTGCATCATTATCATAGATAGAAAACGGTTGCGGTGGGTGCTTGCGGGAGACTGAGGATGCCGTCAACGGTGGAGGTAGAGCAGACAGTGGATCATCAATAGCTAGCGGAGATGTATAGAAGTATCGTACAGGCACAGGCGGTGGTGCTTCTGGCGCATGGAGGACTTCACGAATATACCCATTGGCATGCCCGAACATCGATGCCCTCGATAGTTGGTTGGGGTGATCGCTGGCCATCATGGTGCCTAGGCCACAAGGTCAGTCCATACGCAAGCCGGTTTAGGGTTTAGGAAGGGTAAATACAGCGTCCATCACATATCTAAGGTAGCAGACCATCAAGAACGAATATAGAAAATGAAGGTCCGGAGGAGGACTACGTTGGTGCAAGGTGTTTCTGATGGTTTGGGAAAAAGTTACCATCTGACGTCGCCAATCGCCAAACGCCAAAACATGTGAACACCAAACGCCAGGCTACAGGCCAAGCCCGTCCTGCCACTTACGTTTTCCCAAAACAGGCCAACGCTTGCCCACTGTTCGATCCATACATTATCAGCTTACTGGCTAGTCGGATCCAGGCAGCATTAGGACCCCTGCAAGGTCCGGATGTAAGTTAACCAGTTCCCGGTGAAGTTCTTATACAGTCAAATCTCTTTAATACGATACCGTTTGTTCGGCCGAACGTATCGTAATACTAATGGTATTGTTATATTAAGAGTCACGTGTAGGGTAAATAAATAGGAAAAACGGAGATTTAATACTTAAAAAGGGTTAAGATATCTACCTTACGGGCCAAATAGGGCTTCTTTCCCATACAAATTCTCTACTAGTTATACCGATATTGTCAAAAGTCAGGTTATCGTAATATTATACCAAAAAGAGCTTGATTAAGGGGTGTAGATCGTAATGTAGGGGATACTGTTATATACCCCATATCGTATTAAGGGGATTTGACTGTGGTTCTATGAACAGCTCAGATTGGAGTGCGGGTACGACCATTATCAAAATCGAAATCCACCCGTCCCGCTCACAATTTCCTCAAGCCTCTTAACAACTTCGATTAAATTCTGTCTAGTAAAACAGCCTCATTATAATCATGCCGAAGAAAGTCTCCAGCCACTCCGAAGAATACATTCAGCCAACGCTTGCCTCCGTTCCGGTTGAGATCGATCCTGCTGCCAAAGGTACCCTGGTTCGGTATGCTTTAGCTATCGAAGCAGTGCTCAACGTTCTCGGTGCAACTTGGATGGTTATCTTTCTGGAAAGCTTCCTTAACCTCATGGTGACGAAGCCTTCAGACATTACACCAACCTCTGTCGCCCTCGCCCAGCAATTTAGTGCTTTGTATATGCCCTCACTACGCCACTTGTCCTCGCTATTCCAAACACTCGTCGCGGAATTAAAAGTCGCCAATCCATTTACTACACGCTTGGACCTGGCGAGGTCTTCATGATTGCCCTGTCATTATATCGGGCTTACGCACTTAATGGCGGCGGGTTTTCATCGGAATAATTACTTGGGTTGAGCGCCAATCTCGCTCCTCTGCTCCTTTAGCGTCTCTATGTCTTATTCAGAAAGCCTGAATGGCTGGGAGGATGTCGGGAGGACCACAAAGAGCATTGAGTTTAACCAAAAGGAGTATAACATCAAATTAAAGAAACTCTATGAGGAACACTACTGGGCCTTCCTACCGACGCCAGGTTGCTAACGCTCGTTAGCATATCTAGATGCTCTTTCCTCAGCGCCTTCTCTCTCCCTTCTAGTGCTCGTTGGTTCATCTGCTCTGCCTCCTCGTACTTCCCCTGGTATCGCAGCACCAATACTAGGTTGTTAACGCTCATTAGCGTGTCCCGGTGCTCTTTCCCCAGCGCCTTCTCGTAGCCTTCTAGCGCTCGTCGGTTTATCTGCTCTGCCTCCTCATACTTCTCCTGGTATTGCAGCACCAATGCTAGGTTATTAACGCTCGTTAGCGTAAAACGGTGCTCTTTCCCCAGCGTCTTCTCGTAGCCTTCTAGCGCTCGTCGGTTTGTCTGCTCTGCCTCCTTATACTTCCCTTGGTATCCTAGCACTAATGCTAGGTTATTAACGCTCATTAGTGTATCCAGGTGCTCTTTCCCTAGCGCCTTCTCGATGCCTTCTAGCGCTCGTCGGTTCATCTGCTCTGCCTCCTCGTACTTCCCCTGGTATCCTAGCACCGATGCTAGGTTATCGATGCTCGTTAGTGTATCCGGGTGCTCTTTCCCTAGCGCCTTCTCCCTGCCTTCTAGCGCTCGTCGGCTCATCTGCTCCGCCTCCTTGTACTTCCCCTGGTATTGCAGCACTAATGTTAGGTTGCTAACGCTGGTTAGCGTGTCCGGGTGCTCTTTCCCCAGCGCCTTTTCCCTGCCTTCCAGCGCCCGTCGGTTCGTCTGCTCTGCCTCCTCGTACTTCCCCTGGCACTGCAGCACCGATGCTAGGTTATCGACGCTCGTCAGCGTGT
>Ga0307515_10021994_pt1 | contig 11266 bp, 8 predicted proteins | sample 17_EM_MG_FD_194513 | JGI IMG/M metagenome (GOLD analysis project Ga0307515, IMG submission 194513) | Populus trichocarpa ectomycorrhiza microbial communities from riparian zone in the Pacific Northwest, United States - 17_EM | ecosystem: Host-associated > Plants > Roots > Unclassified | place... | reverse complement strand
GTCCTTAATAGCCCACAACACTTTCATCTTTTTTAACGTCATTGTGTCTACAAACTACTAGTGGGTACATTGGTATTTTAATGACTTTAACATAACCTTATGGTTATTGCCTTTTTAGGCATAATGGCATGATCAGAGATGGTCATAACCAGTTTGGATAAACTCCAGTTAACTAGAGGTAACTCTTCTAAAGGTACATCCTTTTCTCATAATTTAAATGTATCTAATACTTATTTAAAGGCTATCAACTTGGAAATGAAAAATACACCTAACACAACTTATCTTAATAATATTATGATAGTCAACAAGATCATATAGGCTATAATAGGTCAACTCAATCAAATCAAGAATGAGCTCAAGCAAAGTCAACCAAGCACTTTTTTTGGTCAATTTCTTAGGAATACTTTGATAACAAATGCTCTAATAAGGATGTATGGAAGTACCTGGTCATATCCTTGGTATCATATACCCATACAAAAAGCACCATAATAAGTTTAGTCCAATTAGACAAGATCACTCGTTAGGTACCACCTACCCATGTTAATTATATGGCCTAACCATTTTGGGTAGCTTGGTGCTCCATTGACTACCTTTTAACAAGACAATCTTATTTTTTCTATATGTTAAGGACTTGTTGTCAACTAACAAGTAAACGGGAGAATTTATAGGATTAAGTTAGCTCAATACTTAAGAAAAATAGGGCTAAATGTTAGATGTACAACCAAGCCTGCATATAATCATCCATATCTTGAATAAGTTAACAATTTGCATCCAATTCCTAAAGGAATTATGATAGTTGACTTCAAAAGGTTTCTAATGAGGACTATTAGTCAAGGAAACACATCATTAAATTTGGTTATAGGTGTAGCTATGGTGCTAATAATCCCTTTGTAAAACCAAGGTTATTTGGTTTGTCACTAACTAAGACTACCTTTTACTAGTTTTTTTTATACTTCCACCTAACTTTATTAATAGTTGGGAAGAAGTAAAGACTTATTTTCAAGAGCATTTTTATATAATTAAAACAAATGTAAAACTAGTTGACTTAGTTAAGATAGTCGAAGACCCATGAGAGTATATAAAAAGCTATGCCTTTCATTTTAAGACTTTGAAAACCAAGTGTGAAGACACCATAATAGAGCAAGAGTATATTAAATAAGTTTTATAAAGGATATAATGAAATATTAGAAATCAATTTGTAGGAACCAAGTATTCAGACTTGTATACCTTACAGATGATGCTATCTGATATGAAAATATATAAAGCAAATGAGTAGAAAAGAAGCCATATAAGGAACATACCTAGTTGACTACTTAAACGAGATTACGATAGCTCCTTCAATGGTTGATTCAGACTCTAACAAGGAGTTTAAAGAATTTTAGTAACAACTAATATTGTTTATTAAACTTAAAAGAGGAAAAATTATTTGAGTTCATTGTATTAATAAAGCTAAAAAATGGTAACAAGCCTATTGATGAAGAAACAAAAGTGACCAAAATGACATATGAAAATAAAAAGTACTTATTCAACATCAAGAAAGCCAATAAGATATTTGACCAATTGATGTAGGGAGGATAAACCAAATTCTTAAGCAATCACACAATCTTTACTATCGAGCAAATAAAAAAGAAGAAATATTATAAGTGGCATGACTTATAAAGATATGATACTTATAATTATGTTATATTTAAGAATTAAATCTCAAAGGCATCAAAAGCTGGCCACTTTCGCTTCTTGGAAAAAAAAGATCAAGGTAATAACGACCCATCCTTTAAGGTAACGATAATAGTGACTAAACCAAATTAAAAGGACTTTATGCTAAAGAAGAAATATAATAGATTAGGTCCGACCAACCATGATAAAGGTTGGAGTTAGTCAATGATAATAATAAGATCGTAGTAAGGTATATCGATCATAGTGAGGTGAAAGAGTAAAAATAATAAAATAATACATGTGTCTCACTTGTCATACAATTATACTTAAGAGAGAAGACTTAAAGTGAAGGGAAAATATGAAAATATAGAGCAACAAAAGTCCAATATTTTTAGGCTTAAAAGGTGTACTAACAATGAATGATGTAAACATCAACCACAACATAAGTCATCCAAACTTAATAACGTGAAAGATAAATTGGCTAGTGATTTCCAACATCTCCTCGATTTTGAAAGAAGATGGTGGCAATGTCAACTAACTAAGACCTAGTTCAGAAAGATGTAACATCTGAACATATAAACGAAGCAAAACAAAGCTAAATCATGTACCATACCAAGAAAATAAGTTTTAGGATAAGAAAAGATCATTCTTTGGACAACAATGACAAGCATCTATCATATTGCTAACATATGGTTTAGCAAATTAGCTATAAATATGTGATTAGTACTAGACATGATTCAGCCTAATCTTACACTAAAATATGCTAATAATATCTTAAGGATATACTAACTCGGCAACTAAAAACCTTAGAAGAAAGGATGGGGAATGTCATAATCTATTTTGAACCCCATTTTCTAACATATTTTTTAAAACAATATAAAAATTCCCAAAAAAATATCTTTTCGATTCAATTCAATAAATTTATGGTCATTTAACTTTTTTTAACACTTTTCCTTATTTTATTTTACGTGCCAAGTTAAAAAAAAAAAAGATTAGGGTGTGAAATGATAAGGAAAAAAAGGATCAAAATAATAGAAAATTAAATAAAACAAAAAAACTGATAGATTAAAACATAAATAGTGATCATCATCCATAACCTACGGATCCAAATAAAATTAGAAAGATTATAGTTGACTTGAACTAGATGGAAAACTTTAATGAATATATTTATAGAAACATTAATTATGGATCTCATTGAAATAAAAAAAAAAAAAAAAAAAGGAAAGGAAGAGATCCCACGTAATTCAAAAATAGAAAACAATTGATTTTTGATCATAAAACTTGTTGACATAATCAGGTCCTTCATTAGACCAAAAAAAAAAACAAAGGCAAACGAAAATTTACAAATATGAGGTCCCTTAAGTATAATTTGGTTGTAGAATTACAAGGGATGGTTACAAAAAGATGCGTGCACATGCTGGTATGAGATCAAGAAACAGAGTATAAAATTACACGGCCTAAGGAGGAGAGTGGTGCAGAAGAGGGAAAGAAGATCAAAGGCACTGACAAATTAAGAATCTCATAGTTATGAAAAAATTCACAAACCCAGAACAGCCTAAAACGAATGATGATTCAAATGACCACAGATGTTTAAATGGTGCAGGTGGGGAAAGACTTCAAACAGAGAAATGATTCTAATAATCAATGGCCAAATGAAGAACTAAGAATGTCAGGATAGATGAGTAGACTGATAATGATAGACATATTCTGAAAGGACATCTTTTAAAAAGTTTTAAATTTGCACCAGCTGAGGGCAGTGATTGAGGAAATTAGCTGGCATGATAAGGTCCTCCCTTTGGGGAGAAAAAAAGAACATACACTTTGAAAGTATGATGGTATAAAATTACAGAGGAATGCTAGCAGCAGTTGCTTAAACAGCTGCCAGCAACACTCGACTTGAAAAGGAGGCCAAGTTGCGTGGTAATGAAATGGAAATCGGTTCTGTTCTAACTTTTTTTTATATGCATGTAAACCTAATAAAGAGGAAACAAAAAACAAAACTCTCATTCTTTATAAAATGCATTCACAGTCAGACTTATTTTTTCTTATGAATGCTACGGAGATAAGCTTCAAAATACTTAGATCCATTCTCTCCTCGATTTGATAAAAAATAAAACTCTCCTCCTCTCTCTCAGCAAAGTCTTCTAAGAGTTTCCAGTTTGGAAAAGGGTAGCTTTCCTATTCTGTACTTAGCAGTTCAGTTTTGTTATGCAATGAAGCTTTTCAAGTAGAAGTGTAAACTAATTTATAGTTCAAAATCCATAACATTCCTGCAAATGCTTTCCCATTCTGCAAAAACTGCTGTTAATAGATATGGTACAAAATGATTCATCACTTTGCAATTTCAAATTTATCTATTCTTTTGAACGGTTGAAATGCAATACAAATAGAAGGTTTTAGTTGGTGGGTTTCGTTTTTAATGGATTACTACAGCATTGAAAGAACAATTTTGTTAGGGGGTCAAATGGCGAAAGGTGCACAACATGAGCAGACTGCCTTGACAATGCCAGGGGGTGCTAGCAGCCGCGTTAACAATGGCAGAATTTGAAAGGCAGCGTGCAATGGTTCGTGCGAGTCATGGGTTCTTGGTCTGGCATGGATGTGGGGCTTGGACAATGGACTTCCTAAGCTGACAGAAAACAAAGCAGAGCAAGCAGTAAGGGCTGGCAGTTAGATAATGGATTTGTGGGTGGCAATTGCAGCAGAGTTGCAAGAAGTTTTGGTAGTTACAAACATGGCTAGTTGAGGGAGAAAACAGTCCAGACCATGGGTGATAGGCTACTGCATAGGAGCTGAAATTTGAGCGAAACATTTGACCCTTTGACAAGTGATATCAAAGCATGGTTGTTTCTAAAACAGTGCAACCCAAATTCTTATGCCAATGATGAAAACCATTGAAGAGAGACTGACACGACTTCAAAGTTTGATAGGGTTGGTTCCAGAGAACAAAGGTTGCTCCAAGCCATCGAAAGCACTGAAAGGATCAAAAGTTTGTATATTGATTTGGCGGCAGAAAAGAGTCAGATCACAAATCGCAGAGGAAACAATTGTTATCTTAAAGCCGCTCTTTTGTTGGGGTAAGCACTTCTGAGCCTAAATTGCCCAAACCAATTACGTGGTGAAATTTCTTCATTATTTTTTTGTATAATAATATTTATTGTATTATTTCCTCAATTATTAATTTTTTTTAGGTTTTAAAGAGTTTAAAATATAATTAGATAAAGCAAACTGAAATTTTAATCCGACTTTTAGATCAAATTGAAATTTTAATAAAAGATTTTAAATATTTTATTTTCTATTAGGTTAAAATTTCATGATGATCAGATATTGAAAATGTTTTTAACTAAGGCCCATAAGTTATTATGCAAGATCATCTTTATTTACTTTGTATTTTGATTCTTTTCCTATTTAGATTATAATTTTTAATTTTATTAGAATTTTACTATTTAAGAATCCTAACGCTAAATGAATTCTAATAGCTAATGATGTAGCGTATTGGGAAGATGGAACTAGAGTTCTCAAGCTCTAAGATTATAGACCAAACTGTAGAGAAAATTTCTATTATTTTTATTGAATTTGAATAATAGTCTTGATCTCCATATAATAAACTAAACATCTCTATTTATATTAGTTTTAAAATCTTTTATAGAAAATGATTTATAATTAAAACTTTTTTAACTAATAGAATCTATTTAGCATTAGAATTTTGAAATAGTAAAATAATAATTAAATTAAAAATTTTAAGCTAAATTAAAAAAACAAATAATTAAAAGCCAAAATTAATTAGGAAAATAATTAAAACAATAAAATAGTAACTTCAGGCTTCATATTATAAGTTTTTATGTTTCCTTGCGAACTTCTTTTCAGTCTTGGTCTTGTCAATCTGGTCCGTAAACTTCTGGTATAATTTGTTCTACGACAATCTCACCAACTTGAGAAAAACTCGTCCTCAAGTTATATATCAAAAATTAAAATCTTCCGCTCCAAGGGAACAAATACTTTGAATACAATATTGTAGCTAACTTATTCACGAAGTAGCATGTTTTTAACCCATGAGCTTCAAAATTGAATTTATGATGCATGTATAATAAGAAAAAATTCATATTTAATGTTATACTTTTTGTTCATGTAGTTCCTTCCCACATTTTTCTACTTTAAACTTGAGTTCAACATCATTTATGTCATCCAATACTTTAACCATTGTATCTAAAGGAACACTAAAATAATCTTCCATAACATTTTCAGAAGACTTGTAAAAAATTATTTGGTCTGCCATGTCCTTGTTTGCAAGATCTTTATCATATAGATCTCTTTCATTATCCATATTAGGTTCGATCCTCATCATTAAAACGTTCTTGCTCACGTTGATTGATTTTTGTCTCTCGGATTATGGTTATTTGTCTTGATCTGATAAGGTCTCATGGCCTCCATCAAGTTCATCTTCACCAATACCTTTCGCAAAGACCAGTGGTTGTCTAGATGGAAATTTAGGAATGGATCTAAAATAAGGTCAGCTTCGAGGCAAGTCTTTAAGCACTTTTCTCTTCTCTTTGCGATTCTTATTTATACCTCATATGAGCCAAAATAGATCTTCATCATTAGATGAATTCCCGTCGTCATACTGACCACGAGGATTTGCACAAATTGGTTCAATGACAAATTAGCCACGGGCATCATTCCCAGCACTTACCTCTCTTCTTCCCCTGTTCATGTTTGCACACAACCCTAGTGCCTCAATTCTATTTGTAAGATCATCAAATTTGGCATTGATGTCGTCAAACCCAGTTTGCATTCGCCCTTTTAGAGTTGTTATTGCTACGGAATAACAATCTTGTTGATCCCAAATAGCTTGCATCCCCTAATCATCGTCACAAAGATGGTTGTCACCAACTGCTCCACAATTCTCTTCACAATTTGTCATCAATTCGAATGTTAACCCACTCTGATACTATGCGAGAAGCGTATAACAAAGATAAAATTAGAGTTCTTAAGCTCTAAGGTTACAAACCTAAATGTAGAGAAATCTAGAGAATTCTCTGGTATTTTTATTAAATCTGAATAATAGTTTTTTTTTCTCCATATAATAAATTGAATATCTCTATTTATATTAGTCCTAAAATCTTTTATAGGAAATGATTCTTAATTAAAACTTTCCTAACTGAGAGAATCCATCTAGCATTAGTATTCTTAAATAGTAAAATAATAATTAAATTAAAAATTCTAAGCTTAGAAAACAAATAATTAAATCCAAAATTAACTAGAAAAATAATTAAAACATGAAAACAATAACTTCATGCTTCATATCAGATGCTTTTGGGTTTTTTTACGAACTTTTTTTCAAACTTGGCTTTGTATATTTGGTTCGTGAACTTCTGAGATAATTGTTTTATATCAGTTAGATAACTTTTAATGAGAAACCATTTCCGAAAGTATTTTAGATTTGGAACTAATATAAATTGAAACGTCTAGTTTATTTTTTAAAATAATTAAACTATTATTTGAATTTTTTAAAACATTATAGAGTGTTCTCCAAATTTCTCTACAATTTAGCTCTGTAACCTTAGAACTTAAGAACTCTAGCTTTTTATCAACGCTATACGCTGCGTCAATTGGTATCAAAGCATGCTAACATCTTTGATGGACGGAGACAGTAGCAACCCACTCCGTGATACATGAGTGGAGGCCTTCTAAGGTGTTATGCGAGCTTAAGAGTAGAAATTAAATCATTTGACGCTAGTTCGAAAACAAAGAATGGATCGTTTGGAGCAAGCCATGACAAATCTAACTTGGCTAAAGGGTAACGCAAACAAGGATCATGAAGAGGAGAGGAACTTGCCTAGAGATTTACCTCAAAGTAGGTCCAACCTCAAATCTATTCCTGAATTTGATGTCCTTCTATTATGAGAGATTTTCGAAGAAAAAATTTATTAAATGGTTGACAAAGTTGAAAGTTTACTTTTATTTCAACAAGGTTCCTTATCATCAAAATACATGACTTATTGCACTTAAACTTTCTCATGATGCTAGAGAATAATGGTTTGAATTTCTAGAATTTAGAACTCATATTGGTAAGCTTTTAATTCCATTTTGGCAAGATTTGAGACAATCAATAATTTTGAAGTTTATATAAGATGTTTATGAAAGATTTTATATTAGGTACATAAGCAATTAGATTGTTATTATTTGTTTTTTGTTCAACCTTCTAAAATAGCAATGAAAAAAACTATGAAGGAGATGTTGTCTCTTTAAAATAGACAATATCACAACAATGACAACAACAATATTGTTGCAAATACTACTCTATTTGTTAATGTTTCATCTACTAACGGTGAGGAAGAAATCAAAAAAGCTTCTAAAGTAGTATCATGTAATGACTCTTAAGGTCTTGAAGCACTAAAAAAAAAAAAACAAGTTATTGGAATTGCTCATGAGTCTGGAATTGACATAAAAAAGGACTTAAGTATGGATGTGTCATCCAAACCAAACTTATTCATGTTGAATCAATATTTTAAAATTATCAAATCAACTTATAGTCAACACATTAATGTGTTTAGGGATGACTAAACACGTCAACTAAAGTTGTCATCATCTCAAAAAAATAATTTTATATGAGGTTGATTTTTTTAGTCCTAAAAAGATTTTCCTATATTCAAAAATTCTATATGAATATATCTTTGCTCAAATTGAATTTAAAATATTTAGAACAAGTTATCTCATGCATACATTATTGACAATGTTATATTCAAAGTATCTATTTATTTATAGTAATCGATTTCAATTTCTGACAATTAACTCGATGGCAAGTTTTTTGAAAGTAGAGGAGACTAACATGGTGAAATTTCTTCATTATTCTTGACATAATAATGATTATTGTATTATTTCCTCAATTGTTAAGATTTTCCAGGTTTCAAGATGTTTAAGAGTTTAAGACGTAGTTTAGTAAAATATGCATAACTCTTAATTTAACCATTGGATTGAACTGAAATTTTAACAGAAAATTTTAAAGGTCATGTTACCCATTAGGTTAAAATTTCATAACAATTAGAGAACAGGAAGGCCTGCAAATACGACTCGAAAGTTACCGTGCAAAATTATTTTTATTTACCTTGTTGTATTTGAATTCTTTTTTCATATTAAAATTAGTACTTTTAATTTAATTATAATTTTACTAGTTAGAAATCCTAATCCTAATGTTAGATGAATTTTATTAGTTATGTAAGTTTTAATTAGAAATCCAAAGGATTTTAAATCTAGAACTAATATAAATAATAAGATCTAGTTTAATTTGAGAATATTCAAACTATTATTTATATTTTATAAAACACTAGTGTTTTTTTTTTCCTTTCTAAATTTAGGTTTATAACTTTAGAGCATGATAACCCTAACTTCTATCCACGCTATTTACCATGCCAACCAAGACCTTTCAGTGGGGTGAGAAGTTACAAGGAACTTGAAAACTTCCTTTGGAGCATGAAACAATATTTCTGCATGGCCAAGATCAATATGAGTGAGTAAATCGACATCATTGTAATGTATCTTACGGGTAATGCAAAGTTGTAGTGGAGAACAAGAACAAAGGAGGATTTGAACGTTGACGTCTTAAGATTGAGACAAGGGATCGTTTCCTGCACTTCCTGGTTGGCATGGGAGGAACTGAAGAAATTAAAGCAGGATTAGTCCATTCGGGAGTACGTGAAGGTGTTCAGTTCTCTAATTCTTGACATCAAGAAAATGTCAAAAGAAGACTAGTTGCCCAACTTTATGCCGGGACAAGCTGAGTTGAGACGACAAAAAGTGAAAGACTTGTCCTCTGCCATTGTAGCTCTCGATGAACTAGTGGGTTTTAATAAAAGGGTCAGCGAGGGGAATGCAAGAGTGTCTGGAGTTTTATCGAAATTCAAAGACAAGGAAGAGATTAAAAGGAAGAAATTTGGTGGGGGAACCTAAGCATTCAGCTGGCAATGGGCAATCAAAAGCACAGGCGAAAGGCCGGGTTCAGAGCTGAATTTATACCACTTTATTTGTGTGGGAATCGCTTTGCGAGGGATTGTCCCCTCTATGCTATTTCAACAGAGAAGGGTGTTGAGAAAAACAACATTCGCAAATCCCATGCAGGTGTTGAGTGGCTGAGTTAGAGGATTCAGTAGAAGGAGTAATACCTATAGACCATTTACTAGATAAAGCAAACAGTAAAATCAGAATGCAACATCTTCACTGCACACAGTTCTATCTCAAAAATTGTAAATATCAATACAGGCACATGATTCAGCAGAAAGTAAAGCACAAGTTTTGAGAAAAGAAAACACCTAGACAAGTTCAATGTATGCCATGGGTGCATTATCCCCTCGCCTTGGTAAAGTTCTAATAATTCTGGTATATCCACCATTTCGTTCCCCGTACCTGTCTGGTACCTCCGCAAATAAGGCATGGACAATCTGCTTTTCATAGATGAAGCCCAGGGCCTGTCTCCTTTTATGGAGAGACCCATCCTTAGCCAAAGTGATCATCTTGTCAACATACTTCCTCATAGCACTGGCACGTGCCCTTGTGGTCTTGATACGACCGTGTTTAAGGAGCTGAGTTGTGAGGCCTCTAAGAAGTGCCCGACGCTGGTCTGGTGGCCGATTGAGCTTGGGAACTCGCCTGCCATGCCTCATGGCAAAAAAGCGAGAGCCATTATCAACAGAAGGGAAGGCATGTCCGAAAGTAGAGTTGTCTGCAAGAAATGCGTAGAACATGTAAGTGAAAGTAAAACGCATGGGGAATTTGCTTAGTTAGAAGTAGTAACCTAAAAAATGGCAGAACTTTAAGACAAAAAAAAAATCCCAGTCTAGTAAATAATAAATAAAATAAGGAAACGAAAATAAAGCATAATTGCAATTAGATAGTCTGTCTGGGGCCCAAATGAACGAGATTATTATTATTATTATTATTATGGATAGTATATTTTGAGGCAGAAATAAATCCCTAAAATAAATTATAATCAAACCTGATACGAATAAATAAATAAATATGTAAATAAGGAAGGAACAGTATATAAATTACCGGAGAAACCAAGAGACGAGGAGGAGAGGGGGTTAAGAGCAGTGAAAGAGCGCGTAAGGAGTGGTCGTCGTTGTTGTTGTTGTTGGCGGCGAGTGCGAGAGAGGCTGATGCTTTGCCGGGGGCATTGGCAACGAGATGATGGAAATCGCATTGTGGATGCGGCACTCTTTGAAGAAGAAGGAAGTGCGGACCAGAGAGAAGCCATACTCCATCTATTACTAGTACTAGCAGTAGCATCCACTGCCATGGCCACTGATAATGCCATTTCTCTTCTACCACTGCTTGGACTGCTCCCTCTTCTCTCTCAAGGTTTTCAATTCCAGGAAAGATCGGATTAGATAAATGGATGGATAAGATTTTACTTAACTCCAACTGGGCTGGGCTGTGCCGACTCTTCATTTTACCTTTCGGGATCTGGTCTTTATTTGGAGGGTTTTCTTTAAATAATAATAATAATAATAATTGTTTTTTTGACTTGCAAGGGATAAGTTCATATTTATATATACAAAATATCCTTCATTAATTTTAAAAAAGGAGACGTTAGGATTTTTTTTCTTCAAAACTTTCC
>Ga0307515_10021993_pt1 | contig 11266 bp, 13 predicted proteins | sample 17_EM_MG_FD_194513 | JGI IMG/M metagenome (GOLD analysis project Ga0307515, IMG submission 194513) | Populus trichocarpa ectomycorrhiza microbial communities from riparian zone in the Pacific Northwest, United States - 17_EM | ecosystem: Host-associated > Plants > Roots > Unclassified | place... | reverse complement strand
CAACAGGTGCAATCTACCACATACATCCAGTAATTTCGGTCAATTAATTGAGGCGGTGGATGCTTCGGTGTAAGGAACGGACTATCCAAAGACGGTAGGGAGGACATCCTCCGGAGTCGGGGGGGGGTGATGCCGAGCGGGGTTGAATTTTTGTGATCGGTTATCAGAGGATCTGGTCCCTGGTCCCCCGGAGAAACCTCTACTGATCCGAGTTTCAAGTAACGTATCATGCATCAACAGCTGGCACCCCACAGAGCGGCACTCCGGAGTGAAAGTAGGATCTGGAAGGACTTCAATTGCGGGGCGCCCACCTACCAAAGAGATATATAAGGGGATGTGTGAAACTTGCAAACAACCGGGTCGAACAGTGTCGACGATTAGAAAATGAAGATTGCCGTCGCGACGTTATCTTTGTACACTAGAAGTGTTTTAATGAGGGGTTCGGAAGTGAAATGGGTGAACACAAACGGCCATACTATCGATTACTGGGAAGTACTGGTCGGGTACAGTAATTTCTCTATGATTGTACTTTTGACCTGAGTTTAGCAGCTCGGGGGGTTTCTCCGCCCCTGCCCCTTCAAATCACTTGAAACCGATGAACTCTACAGAGAGGACAGTAAGTTGCTGCAGCCCCGGGAGAAATCGCCCCCAAGCTGTGACACATCTGAAGATCGATGAGGTGCCCTATACACAACCCGAGTAATGTCTAGGTATGGAGTTAGTCGGCAATCACTTTGCTCCCCCGGCTCTTGAAAACGACGTCAACCAATTCTTGACAGCACTCGGCGTGGACGAGTAGAGGTTTAATGGTTGGATCCCGAAAACCGAGGTGAGGGAAACAAATTTCCAGGGTTGAGGAGAGGTCCTTCCAATCGGTGAAACTTCGGTGGTTCCCGTATACCTTGATCGAATTGCCCAATATGCATGGGATGAATTTGCGTTGAAACTTGGTGCCGTTGATGACTGAAAGGACTGCTTTGGATAATCGACTGAGGACTCGCCCTAGGCGACAGCTGACGAAGAACCCGTGAGTAACTTGAAAAGCAAAAAAAAAAACAGGAGATGCTGTACAGGTTGCCTTCGACTCTCAATGCCTCTTCCTCAACGGATGAGTCAAGGGAGATGCGCCACACTAGGAGCCGGTTGAGTATCGCGTTCAGAAGGATGGTGGTCTCGGTCTCATGCGTACTGGAGGTGTAGTTCAGGATGCGGTTATATTTGATCATGGTCGGGTTGGCCCAGGACAGATGCAGTTGTTTGTGGATAGGAGGGGGCGAGCGCATGGAGGGAAGATTTCCAGGGTCATGGTCATGGTCTGGACCTATGTATTTGTAATGTGTCTGGGAAAGGGAATCTGCTTGCAAACTCCTCGGATTTGCATGCCGCGAGAACGTGGATCTACAGTATTACCCGTCCAGAGTGGCACACCCCTTTTCTTGAGTTGGGATACAATTTCCCAGCGGAATTAAAACACGCCTCATGCATGGAGGCAATCAGATCATAGGAGAGGTCAGTATCGATCCCGTGATCGACCATCGGATCGTCCCAGTGAGTCGGATAGTGGCGTCAAGCCTCTAGGTCGGTGGTGCCCCTAAGAATCCACGACACAGATCCTACGTCGTCGGTGTCCATTTTGTGGATGATGTCAGGATCTTTGGGCTCCAACCACGGTTTAGGTTGTTGAAACTGTATGTTTGCGAGTGGGATCGTCGGTGGAGAATGGCGACAGAGGAGCAGCAGGACTTCCATTAGCTGGGTCCATGGACATGCCCGTTTGAAGTGGGTAGCGGAGGAGACAGTTCTATGCTGGACCTTCTTCCAGGGACCGCGAGGAACAACCTGTGCTGGTGTTTGGAATGGGTACGCATACAATGACGTGCCCGCGATCACAATTGTGACGTAAGGTCCAACTTCGAGGCCAATGAGGCTGATGGACCGAGGCGTTGATGGACCGCATGTGCTGGCAGAATTCGCAGGCGAGAAGGGGAGAGCACCTTGGAGCATCACCGGAAGGCTCTCTATGAAACTGCTGTTTCTCGAGCCCATTGCACCTGTGTTGATGGCCTCCACAACGCTCGATCCCCGACCCACCCGAATGCCGCAAGTACCGGTTCAACGTTCAGCCATAGCTTCTCCGGTATGGCATCGAATGCGGCCACCAGGGAGATCAGAAGATACGTTAGTCCGGTGGCGGTAGCGATCCTGCCCGGTGGGTCACCCTGAACAGGTGGAATGGCGGGCTGATTGAGAGTGGGGAGGGCGACAGATTATTCGTTCAGGTTGGGTTGGAGGTTTCGGAATTGACACCGACGATGAACACCAAACTGATGGCAGAGAATGGACACGCCTACAGGAACAGGTGAGATAATTGGCAAGGGCGGATGATGAGCGCTGAGTGACGGACAAATATCAAGGTGGCATTGGGGTCCTCGTCGTACTTCTTGACATAGCTCGTGTTGTACTCGGTCGCTTCTCTCGTATGTGACATAAAAGTCGATGTGGGGATCGTCGGTCTTGATGCATGGTGAGTCAGAAGGGGATCTGAGACCATCTTGGAAGCTGCGTCCGGTCAGCGGTCAGCCGGTGTAAGCGACGTAGCACGTTGAACGCACCACTTGGGGATCATTTTGAAGCAGTGAGGACCCCTTTCACTCTCTTCACTCTTCTCAACATCGTCGGTAGAGAGAACGGGGTGAGTCGGGCGGGGGGGGGGGGAGGAGAAAGTTTAGAAAGGAGTGAGGAAGGCGTGTGCGTGTTCCCATTCATTGAGGATGCGCTGTGACCGGGCTGCGAATGATTCATTCCAGAGCGCTGGAATGTTCCAGTTGATCGGTTGATCCATTCTGGTGCCGCGTGCAGTCTGCGAGGCCACCTCCAAGTTCCTGACGGATAGCATCTGTCTCACAAAACGACGACACAACTTTCTGCATCGGCAGCATACCTCTCTTGATGATCACAGTCGGTTTGACCCGCTTTATGTCGGTAATTCAGACGGTGCCGGTGAGGCCTTGGGCCCTGAGGGAAATGGCAGAGGATCTGATGGGGACAGGCTGGTCGGAGGGCGTACTCATGCTGCAACCCACCCTACCTCAGTAGATTGCTTTTCCATGAGCACTTGCACTGACGAGCTGCCTTTTTACATTCCAATGGAACGTCCGGCCTCATTCCACCGGAACTCGAGACGCTGCTTGGTGAGCGTTGGAACGGATTCTGGAAGTTCGACACTACTACGATTAGTCGAATAGCCTTGTCTAAGCTCGTTGGACAAACGGTTCATGAACTCTCGGAGCGACTTCCTTGACGCTTCCTATCATGTTCTCGGTTTTCCGACCTATCCACTATTGAGAAGAAAGTACGCTAGTAACGTGCGTGATGAGGACTGTGCTGAGTTGAGGAGATTGATCATATTAGTCCCCACTCGGGAATGGGTGCTCACCGAGAGAAAGTTAACGAGTCGATTAACCCCCCGGTAGGCTTGTGAATCAGAACATTCACACGTTCGGCCTTGCCTGGCAGTGGATCGGAGAGTAGGTATAACCTCAGCGGGTCTGAACTTCAACCTGACCAGTTCCTATGTTTTCCCTCAGAAGGGAACGTAATCGATTGTACGACATGTTTCGTCTTGGTTTATTTCGGTACCAAGGTTGACGAGTCTCTTCCTTTTGCTGACGGTGAGTTTCTGGCGCAGGTGCAGGTTTTATTGAGCGCCCGATGTTTGTACTGTCCTCAACAGTCGCGAGTCTGAATGTATTTGTTACCCATGATCGTTTGTCAGCAGGTCTGGAATAGGTAGGTGTAGCTGACAGCTGGGGATGGGGGTACATATAATGACGTTCCGAGCAGGAGTGCCATACGCCTGTCGAACAAAGTGAAAATTCGGGGTGAATAATCCCTCCTTTCAGTTTATTTCCTTGGGCTCTCCCCAACATTGACCCCTCCCTATTGGGGGTTCGGAAACGCGTTCAAAACCACCACGGTCCTGCGGGCATGATCGCCCAACGGCATGTCGGCGAAAAGGGGTTCCCCGCGTGTTTCCAATTTAGTCGTGCAAACATAAGGTGCGACGAACAAAATGCGTCCCCTCATCTGTCTTCACCATCCAGACAGCCTCGGGGTAGCGAACAACAGGAAAAGACGTACCCCCCGCCAACGAAACCATTTCCAATCTTTGACACCATATTTTCGTTAGGGCGAACGCCGATCCCAACCAAACACTTGAACCGGCAGCTCTGACTGGGCAGTTCCTCGGAACTGTACTCTGAGGGTCGGGTGGGGGAAGTTGGTAAACGTCGCCGGTCTTGAGAGCTCTATTGGATGATAGCTCTATTGGACATTTTATCGGGGTCTGATCTAATCACCGCGAGACAATGCTTGGGCACGCGCGAGTTTCTCAGTGTCAGATAGCTGGGAAAGAGGTGCAGTGAACAACGTGCGTTCACCAATAGTTCGTATTGGACGACGGCCCGTGGCCTTGTGAATCAGACGGTAGCAACGTCCACAACGGAGAGGGAGCCATCCCTTGGTCATGCACGAACGGGTTCCGCAACGCCGGTCTGTAAACAATAATCTTAATCTGCTAGGTGCGGGGGTTCGAACACGGCGCACCCACGGAAGGCCAGCAATAGCCAAGCTCGATGTCAGCAATGTGTCTTGAGCCATGTGGTCATTGGATGTATAATCACCGACTGGGAGCCCACGCGGGCTATGAAAGCGTTGTGAGGTGCTTTTGTCTTCGCTATTCTTTGTTTTCTTCGGAACTGTGGAGACAATCCTGGTTTGTATGCCCTGACGAGCACTCACTCCTGGGAATTGAGGTTTGACTTAGCTTCGTCCTTGGTACCTAGAAGGGGGGATGGCTTTGATGCGGGGGCCATATCCCTCTTCGCAGCTTTTGGAGGGACAGCTTTCATCAAGTTGAAGGCCCGTGGGTGGGGGTTCCGTACCTTGTTTGACGACTTCTCGTCATGTATTTCGCGTGGTGTCGAGATAGGGGCGCTCCGCAGTTCACCTCAAGGCTTATCGGAGGCGGATCAATATGTAACTCGGTTCGGTGACCATATAAGTTGCGGCCATCGCGAGTAACATGCAATCCAAGGGGCTTGTGAGCGGAGGAAGGATGGGTCAGACGAACAGAGATCGGTACGCATCCTCCCCATCTTCCTGTGAAGAACCCGACCGGTCCTTCTACCCAGGAGGAAAAGAAGGCCCAGGTTACCACAGGATCCGTCCGCGTCGGAAGTAACATGAGGTTCGAGGTTGAGAAGGCGGTGGCCAGGCGTGCAGGGGATATCGATGCCCGATAAAACGGTTCCGGTAGAACCTGGAGTGTTTTTGTTGTCACGAGTACCCCTGGGCCTTCGTTATCGGTACTGATTGTATTAGTGGGTGCCCCATGCTGGTTTTCGTTGACACCCTGCAACCCTCACTCACTAAAGGCTGATCGATTGATTGTCATATGATCTTATAAGTGTCCGAACTTGTGTTGCAATAACAAGTGGAACTGCCTTGCGTTCGCATGGGTGTACGAGCGAATCAAATGCGCCGCGCCGAGGGATTGCCGGGGGTGCAGACAATCAGAAAACTTTGAACTCAGGGCCGAGGTTGGCTAGGACCTCGAACCTGGTCGGAAAACTCGAACTCGGAGCCTCCTGGCTGCTCGTGTCGTTAACTTTCAAAAAGGGTCGATCGTCGTTATCCTCGTGCTGGCCTTGAGCTTAGTCTATTGAGGAGATCAGTGTCGTGATATGAGGGTTTCCCAGGCCTTTATGCACTATACATTGTGTGCTATATTTCTTTGCCGTCATGGCCATGATACTCCTTGACGTGTCACACATACCGGGTCGAGTCCACACAAAATTCGGAGATACAGCAGTTGTAAAACATCATGTTAGGTTGGCTTTTTGGCGAATGTTTGATCCGGTTGAACTTGAAAAAGAAACATTTGCCCGTTTGCATCAACGGCTGAGCCCAGGTGTGTCGCACTTCTGCGAACACGTTGACTGATAAATTTGCGGAGATCGAGAGACATCGCTACACGAACAATGAGCACCCTCCGACTCCACCGTTCATCCTCCCACCCAGATCCTAACAACTTATCGTGCCCCATGGCCGATGACTGGGGGGGGGCGTAACTGATGTGGATTCCGTTACGCGGAAGCCAAACGAAATGAAAGGTATGTTGTCACCGCGGATGTGAAGGGTTATAGTAGGCTCATGGCGAATCGATCATCATGATGCCCTCTCAAGGCGCCCGGTGCACAAAACGCGGCATAACCACCTCGTTGATCACCGACCACACTCTTCGTCACCCCATCCCTTAGAACCTCCACCCTTCCAGGGCCTTCACTCCAGAGGGCACAAGACATGCGTCGCGACCGACCAGATAAAACGGCTTGCCAGCATATAAACCGATGTCGTTGAGGGAGGAAAACCCCCACCCCTCTCTGCGCCTTCTGTGAACACAGGATGTCCTTGTTTCCCTCCTCTTCCCAAAACCCCGGGTCCTACAATCCGACCCTCTGGGTGAGTTTCCGCTTGAGCGTTCGATGTTTCATCATCTTTCTTGAATACTGACGACAGATGTAGGCCCGCCAAAACCCATGGTTCCGGAACTGCTCCTCATTGGCGGATGCGTTGGGAAAACAGGAGCCGGTTTGTTTTTCCTAATACAATTCTACCCCGTCGCTGAACCCGTCACCAGGAGGCGCCCACACCGCGCCCCGATCTCCCATCCCGCGGTGTACATACGCCTGTCCCCATCGGTGGGTTTGAGGGATCTCCGGGTCAGCACGCCCCCAGAGTGACGCTTCAAGACGTTGCTCAGGTACCACTTTTGGAGGCTGACACTAACGGCCGAGTCTTCGAGGATGGCTATGGATGGGGTGGCGGCAACAATGACAAAAACTGCGATTGTTGGGCAGTCGCCGACCTCTGCGGAGAGGGGCCTATTTTCTGCAGGGTTGGATGTTGTCGCTACTGGCACACAGATCTCAGGCAGGTCAAGCGGCACCGAGACACCCACTTCGAACATCGCTACGGATTCGTATGTCCTAATCAGGCCACATGCCCCAACCGAGGAGGTGATTTCAGGCGCCGCGACGCAGTCGTTGTGCATTGCAAGAGATTCCTGCCGTGCAGTGATGCCCTAAGAGCAAGCGGCGGGATGATTCGGCACTGGGGAACACCTGCGACCGAAGGAGATTTGTGGCCATACGATCCGAACTTCCACATCCCTTACGAAAGGTTCGACGGGCGGACTGGGTGTGGCGGTGGGAAGGTCGCTAGAATCTATTGCTGCTGAAGGTACTTTGAAAGACCCCAATCGCAATTGAATTCCAAACTGATCTATCAGTACCGACCTTCTCAGTGTAGGTGGAGTCCAGGTGATCTCACCGTTCTCATGCCCGGTTGCTTGTTGTTTCGTATATATTCCTTCTTCCTTTGCTCATACAAGCACGCATACTGTGTCACCTATGCTTTTTTTCCGTCGATACCGCAGCATGTTGATCTAGTTGATCTAAATCACCACCTATGTACATCCCTCCTTGCTGCGTTTAGTGTGGATCAACGGTAATCCGATTGTTGACCGATTCTCGGTCCTCCACGCTTGCGCCACTCGAAAGCCGATAAACAGGAGCAGGTAGCGACGAAGTAATCAAGCTAGAGACTGAACATCACTCGTAGTTCTGCCTGAAGTGCACAAACCATGTAAAATGACAGGCCGCGTCCAATCCGTGACGCGACCTTGGTACAAGCACTTCACGACACGTTCTCCGCTATTGCCCTTAGAGAGCGAACGGGTGCGCGTGTTCACGAATTGGTCAAGGACCGCGCCTATTTCACTCAGGTCGCTTTTACTAACCGTACGTTTCTATTCTCAACATATGCTAAAGATCCCTTTGTCATGCGCATCCGCACTCAGGATGAGTTGCCTTTTCGCATTCCAATGTAACGTCCAGCCTCATTCCCACCCCTTCCACCAGAACCCGAGGCGCTGCTTGGTGGGTGTGGGAACAAATACTGGCGGTTTCGACGCCAATATGATTAATCGAATGGCATTGAATACCCTCATACTTCACTCCAGCCATGCGGGCGTAGCGCAGAAACCCCCGGGCTGGCCCGAAAGACAACCTGCTCCACAAACTGCTCATGGACTCTCGGAGCAACACCCTTGACGTTCCCCATCGTGCTCTCTATTGTTTCGATCTATTCACTATTGGGAAAGACGCATACTGGCAGCATCCGTGGTGAAAGCCGAGAAATGAAGACGGAGAAGACAATCCAACAATGCGCTGATGAAAAAGGACTTTCCGCGCGTTTTTAATCTGTTCTGCGAACATAAGGCATGCCGAATAAAATGCTTGCCGCCATCCATATCTTCACTGTTGCGACAACCTCGAGGTAGCAAAACACAGAGAGAGATGCACTACTCATCGATGAAACCACTCTCGGTCTTCGATACCATACAGTCCCTCATTAACGGAGTAGATAGTCAATGCGATTGTTTTTATCCTTTCCCTCCGAGTGGCAGGATGAACAAGCCCAGAGGACGCTGAGCCGTTGGTTGTCGCATCTATAATGGCACGCGTCATATCTGCGGTTGGCGAGGGGACCGCGTTGGACCCAAGCTACGGGTGGGATCCAGTACCTGGCCGAAAACAAAGAAGGAAGTGGGAGCCTACGGCCGAGCGCGAGACACGACCGAACGGGGTGGGACCCCGGGGCCGGTTGGAGGGTTTGGTAAACGACACTGGTCTCAAGATTTCTATTGAACTTTTTATCAGAGGTCTGATCTGACGACCGCAAGACAACACCTGGGCGGGCGCAGACGGGTTAGTCAGCGTCATATGGGGCTGGGGAAGGGGCGCAGTAAATAATGTACGTCCATGGGGCGACCTGTAACCAGGATCAGACGCCAACAACGTCATAACGGAGAGGGAGAGTGTTACGCACCCCAACGTTGGCTCGCAATCAACATGTCGAATACAAACATGACGTACACCCACTGGAAGGCCACCAATAGCCAACCCCGATGCCAGAAACGTGTCCTGCACCATGTTGGTTACAAGGGCACCGGCTGGGAGTTCCGTCCGAGCCATGATGGCGTTTTGAGATAGTCTTGTCTATTTTTCTCCGCGTTCCTCAGGGCTGTGGAAATGTCCTTGGGTGGGTTCGTAGCAACATCAGCCTTGTATTCAACCGCCTGTTCGGGATCCCTAGGTCTCCCGTACACCACAAACACGTTCGTATCCTGACGAGCGCACCTTTTTAGGGAATTGGGTTTTGACTTGCCCTCGCACCCCGTGCCTAGTAGGGAGGGGGATGCCGATGCTGGGGCCATGCTCTTCTTCGCGATTTTTGGAGGGACACATATCTTTCACCCACCGCGTCCAAGACCGGTAAGTCGGAGGGACGTTCCGTATCCTGCTTGACGTTCTCATAGCGCATTTTTGCATGATTTTGAATACAATTCGAGGGGCTTACGGCATAGTACCAATCGCAATTGCGATGGAGGAGGTAGTCCCATTGCAAGAAAGAAGCTTTAGAATTGTGATGGTATCCAGGGGTCGTTCGTAGTGGCCTTCGCGAGCGGAGGGAGGACGGAACAGGCAGACAGAGATCGGTACGCGAGTCGGACCTCGGTTGCTATTCCTCTGCCCGGGGGGGCAAAAAGGTCCGAGCTGTCGCAGAATCTGCCTTTCCCAAAAGTTGAACGTTGAACGCTGAACGTGAACGTTGAGGAGGTGGTGGAGAGGATGTCGGCGCTCGGCGAAAACTAGGCTGTCCCGACCGGTGAAACCGAGTGTTTGGGTGCCTCCAGCACTTCTCTTTCGTTTCTACTAGTTACCGTGTCAGTGAGTTCCCGTGCCAGTCCCTATTGCCATCCTGTAGCTTTACATCCGGGGCAGACCTCATAACTGCCCGAACTTGTGTTACAACCACAATGGATGAAAACGCCTTGTGCTCGTCCCAGTGAATAAAATGCATAGTGTCAGGTGTACTCGCGGAGCTAGACAAAAAACTCCGAGGCTCACAACCCCGGTTGGAAATCTATCATGTAGGCCGGACTCCGATATGGATCCTTCCGTCTTTACGCGAACGCTCGCGTTGTTTTTCAAAGACGTTCGAGAAGGGCCTACATATTGCAGTCGACCCTTAGGATGTTAAGACAGGTGTCATGACCAATATGAGGATTTCCCAGGCCTTTTTATGTATGCGTCGCGTGTCCGTCATGGCTTGGGCCACGATACCCTTTGCAATGATGTCACAGGCTCCTGCCTAACTTGGCAAGCGCTCGGTGAGAACTGCTCACTAGTCCGTGCACCGGCAGATTGCAGTCTTAAATAACCCTAATTCCCCGATCAATCGATCACGACGAGTGTCTTCGGTTCGATTCTCGCCTAAGACAAAACACTTTGTTGTTTCGGTCCTATCTTCGGAGAAGGCCGACTGAATGGGGTGTGGGCAGATCGTTCTACAGATTTTCGTACGCAAAGTCCTGCTATAACAGGCATTCAGTCGGCGATATAGGTTGCGTCACTGTCATCAACGCCTATATCAGTCCAATCGTTGAGGTGGTGACGGCAGGGAGTGCCCCCCACCCAAGGCTGACCCCCCCAAATGCGCCTATCTCCTGTGGTCAACCACATGCTACACGTCGACAGATAGACGTAGTGGGGACTCCACTAGGATACATCCAAAAATAGGTAGTACGTTAAAAATCTCGATGGCGGGTTAGGGCAGCGGGTAAGCCCTCTGATGAGCCCCTTCGCAAGGGCGAAACCCAAAGTCTGACCGACTGTCCATGAGGTCCAGTGAGGCCGTACGCCGGTATACGGATCATTTATGACACACCGTCAGGTCCCCTCCATTTTGTCGGACCATCGGACCCCATTCTGTCCCAGTAGTCCTTATTAACTTTCTTAAGTCAATATGAGAAAGTCTCACTTTTGACTAATCGCTTTTCTCATAGGTTGTCTAGTCCCCCCAGCGGGTAAGAATTTGGTCCTGGGTTGTCTAATGCCCTAGAGGGGGGGCGGGGTCCGGCAATATGCGTCTACCAGGCATTCCAAATATGGATGGGTAGTCGGGATGAGTGATCGGCGGGATTCTGGGTGATCGGCGGGGTCCTGGGTGGCACACCCAGTAGTACTTAACAGTTTTCTAATCTTTCCAGGAGAAGATCTCCTAAAGTTGAATCATTTTACTCATTGTTTTGTTTAGTACTCTAGGGGGGTAGAATGACTAGAATTTTACTCCTGGGTGA
>Ga0307515_10021991_pt1 | contig 11267 bp, 4 predicted proteins | sample 17_EM_MG_FD_194513 | JGI IMG/M metagenome (GOLD analysis project Ga0307515, IMG submission 194513) | Populus trichocarpa ectomycorrhiza microbial communities from riparian zone in the Pacific Northwest, United States - 17_EM | ecosystem: Host-associated > Plants > Roots > Unclassified | place... | reverse complement strand
CGGAGAGATGAGGACGGCGTCAGCAGCTAGATGCTGACTGCTGACTGCCGACGACCCCCTTCAGGGGGGTTGACTTACTATCTCCACCTGGGCCTGAGAGGCCCTGGATTCGAGTGCCCGAGGTGGATTGGGAGAGTTGTTGAGGGGCACGGTGTGCAGACTTGGAGCAGTTCAAGCTGTGGTGGGAACCGGCGTCTATAAATGTTCGGCTACTTCTCGTGGGAACATGGCGGGGCAACACTGCAGTCGCCGAGCGTCTCTTGCATTTCTCTTGTCCCAAACATTGACTGTGTACTCTGCATGACGCGGCACATTTCCTTTCGCGCTCACGTGGCAGCCACTCTATCTGCCAATGGAGTCTAAATTCGACTGCCGACCGCTCAGTTGAATTGCCCTGTAATATTCCTGCAGAGTATTTCCCGAAGCACGCTCCTCCACGCCGGCTTTCTGACACCACTCGTCGTCATTTCTCATCGTCATCATCGCGGTGCATACCCACAACGCTCGTTTTCGATCATTCGCTCGTTCACAAGGTTACCCTTCTCACGACACGACTACCATGCGCACAATGCTTTCTGCTTTCGCCTGGCCCTCCACTCTCACGACTGTCTATGCTACTAGTGCCAAAGAATGGAGGTCATAGTCCATATTCCAGTAAATATCATCGCCCTCCCTGACTTGATTCCTTCGTGTATTTGGAGAACAGACACGCCTGACGCTCTGCAAAGTCTACCAATATGCTAAACTAAACAATGCGTTCTACTGCTCTTTGTAGAGGGATTACGATCTCAGTTCGTGCATGCCGCAGGCCCGCTCTATTATGGCACTGGTTCCGCTGCCTCTCATGGAAATATGGCGAGGCTATGTCCACTCTGTTGTATTCTGCTCCTCCTCTAAGATATATACACTCGGTGCAATATTGCAGTCGCCGAGCGTCTTTAGCATTTCTCCTGTCCCGATATTTACGGCTGGGCCCCCATGGGTCACTGTCTACTTTGCATACCGCATTTACTGGTGTACATACACATTTTGTTTCGCGCGAACGTGGCAAGTCCTTGCCAACCCGGCATTCTATCTGCCAATGGCGTCTGAATTCGACTCCTCCCTACTATCCGACCGCATTCCCAGCATGTTTACTCGACTGATCAGTTGAATTGACCTGTAACATTCCTTCAGAGTAATAACCGACCGATTCGCCAACCATGATCCCAGCATACAATTCAATGATGCAGACCAAACCTGCTGTGGAGGTACGTACATGGATCTCTATTTTGAATCACCTCGACTACACCCAGATCAGCCCAGTCAATAAGAACTACGATGGCCCTCGGGCACCATATGGTGACCCATATCATGCATACTGGGTCACTGATATCTCCAAGCTCAATGACAGGTTTGGGACGGCAGGCGACTTGAAGGAGTGTCCAAAGCGCTCCATGACCGGAAGATGCTCCTCATGGTTGATATAGTCCTTAACCACAGAGTGTTATTCGCTATTTGTGTGCCGTATTCGCATTGCTGAAATGTCCTAGTGCCAGCTCTCACTCAGCTCCCCACCGACTTTTCATCTTACTTCTTCAAGGACCCAGTGCGTGTTGTGACCTGGGTTCCCAACGACGCTCACTGATACCACTGGTACAACAACAATGTCACCCATACTGTGCAATTGACTGTGGTAATGACCTCAGCGAGCAGCAATGCTGGATGGGGGACGACAAGGTTGCCTTGATGGACGTCGACACAGAAAACGACTCCGTCGTCAAAGCGTACCACGATTGGATTGGGCCCTTTGTTAAGGAGTATGGTATTGACGGTCTACGGATCGACGCCGCCCGCCATATTCGCGCAGATTTCTGGCAACCATTTGCGGAGGCTGCCGGAGTTTTCTGTATCGGGGAAGTCTTTGAGAATGACCCTGTGATGACTTCCAAGTGGCAAGGGCCCCTCGACTCTATTCTGAACTTCCCTCTTCGCAAAGCTCTCCTCGACGCGTTTACTATTCCGGGTCCCCAGAACATCTCCGCTCTTGAAACAACAATGAAGACTAACTGGGGCCTATTCAAAGACGCTGGACTATTAGGGAACTTCTTGGAGAACCAGGATGTTCCGCGTTGGGCCAACCTGTCAGTTGATCCCCAAAGTCTTTAGTTCGTATCGTTCCTTCCATTTCCAATTAACTATTCCTTAGTAACGCAATGTCATTCATCTTTATGACCGATGTCATCCCCATCGTTTACTATTGTCAAGAGCAAGGTATGCACGGCAATTCCGACCCCTACAACCGTGAAGCGCTGTGGCCATCTGGATACCAAAACACCACCACCGTATATCTCATCTCCAAGCTCAACAGACTGCGCCAGTGGATGATCAAGACGGACAGCCAATACCTGACTCAGCAGACGTCCATCTTATCGACCACGGCTACCAGCATCGTCATTCAGAAGGGATACGTTACCTCCGTCATGACTAACATCGGTTCGCCTGTACGTGACTGGCCGTCGTTCCGTGATGTTGCTGGCTTCAAGATACTCTAAGCCGCAAAATAGTAGCGTGCCGATTTATACTCCCTACCGCCGTAACGTGGCAACCACTGAGTGAGCGTCTCGATGGTCCTCTGCTTGATCTGTTTGCTGACCTCCCCCCGTTTAGCATCCTAAGCTGCAAGCAATATGTGGTCGGTGGCGAGGGTGCCATAGCCGTTCAGTACCCTGCTGGAGGCCGTCCTACGGTGTGTCTGTAGTGCCGTTTTCAGCGAACGACTTGACTCATACTACTCTAGATCCTCGTCCCCAACACGTATCTTCGCGGATCTGGTTTATGTGACATTAATGTTGCGGAGGCGAACGTGGTGGAGCTCCAAGGTAGCAGTGCAACGCATTTGGGCGCCTCGTGGTTCGTCCTGCTCATTGGTGGAATTGCTGGTTGGGCAGTGACGCAGAGTCTATGACCCAACGTCTTCCCCCTGTCTTTCTTTCATGTTCTCTATGATGGACAGTGCCTTGTCTGGTGTGTAGAATACGCGATAGGTCCGCTCTTATCTTGGTCGACCCTCGCTTCGCTCTTTTTCAGAAGCCTACTTGACACATGGCGTCTTGTTAAGCTTGTACCCTTTTAATGTGCGGCTCTTTGCATCATTCACTGTCTTTCTGTCATTGCTTTCCTACCCAGTGACGCCTCCAGTCGACTCCGGTCGACACTTAATTATTCCCTCCTCCATATTGACTGGTGCTTGGGCTGTACGTATATTTGTGTGCGAACTGATACCTTAGCTTTTCGTTGCTCCAGGTCTCAAAAAGTGAGGGGTTCACTACCCGTCAATTCCTCCGAAGCCTTACCGGATAGTGTGCTATGTCAGACGCATGCTGATTTCCAAGACCTATTGCTCCTGTCGTTCTCGGATATACCTGGGACAGAGACACTCGGCAAGCAAACCTATGAAGCCCCCAAGTGATGACTGATTGACCTGATTAATTGTCCCAGTATGACCGCTCGAATACTGAGGATGTGCTATGTTTGCTTGTTGCTAAAGCACCTTTCTTTCAGTCGTCGTGACGATCATGCATTCCACTCGTCTACATATCGTTGCCTACTGGTTCAAAAATTTGTGGCTACTGTTGTATTCAACGCAATAATATACTCAGGATCAGTTTTTAATACCAATAACGATGCCCTGAAAATTTCTTTCCTTCACAAAATCAACATCCCGTTAATTTAATTTTGGTATTTTAATGTTCGCTGGGCAGCCAACTATGAATACAGGATATATAGATGCAAAGCTAGCATGTATATTTGACTACAACGTTTCATGGGCATAAGGAGATGAAAGGAAGTATCGCGGAAATCATGAAGCACGATGATGGCACAGGGGACGGACATATCATTCACTGAGCCCTATTTCGTCTGAAAGACTTTCGGATCTCGCCCCTCTTTCTACGTACTGGTATGTTCACAGTCTCTCTAGTGGGTTTTAAGGTCTCGGCTGGGGTAAGGGAAGCATCAGCCCCGGCCCGCTGGTGGGGAGGAGATAGCCTGAAGGACAGGGAGAGGCGGTGAAATATTCTGTAGCGAATCGGGTATAATGCCTCTCTGGCACACAAAGCACGCGCCGAAGTCCGGTGCATAACCACAAGTTTCTAGTACCCTCCCATGATTCCTTTCCAGAAATTCAGTGGCAGCAGTATTTGCTTCGGCATATTTGTCAAGAGAACGGAAGGAGTTGGCAATGTTGTGGAGAGCCACATTTAGATAAAATTCCTCCTCAGCGTCTGTTGCAGTAAGGGCACGCCACAGGGCGATAGATTCCTGATATGCGAGCACAGCTTCTTCGTGCTGTCCAAGTAAAGCACAGCTGACACCATAGTTATAAAGAGCATCACAGAGTAAATTTGTACACTCGTTCCCTGTTTGAGCAAGGTTGCGAAAGAGTGAGACGGCCTGCTTTTTCACTACTGCTGCTTCAGAGACTTGGTTTGAATCATGAAGTGTGGCCCCATAATTAAGGAGTGTGGTTGCTCTCAATTCATGGTACCGAAGTGTATCTTGAGTTGACATAGTCGTACAGATCCCCAGAACTTCCTTGTAAGCAACAATAGCATCATCGTATTTTCCAATGTCACCAAGTGCTACGCCCATATTCGTGAGTGTCTCAGCAAAGTAGCAATTGTACCTCGCCGGATCATTATTAGCCAATGTGCGGCGAATTGAAACTGCCTCATGGTATGCCTCAAAGGCATTGGAATATTGGTTGAGCCGACGGAGGCCACTTCCGTAGTTGTTGTAGATGCCGCCGCGGAAATGAGGGCGTACCGTTGTCAGTGGAAGTTCTTTCGTCATGAGCTGTATAGCGTGTCCCAGCCATTGTGTACAAAGGTGAGCCGAGCGACCTGTAGCCCAGTAGCCAGCTCTGCACAACACAATAAGCAGCTTATGTTTATTTGAGTGCGAGGCATCATTCGCCACCACTTCCTCACAGACGGAGACGGCCTGGATGAAGAGAGTACGAGCACGGGGCTGATACACAGAGAGCCCAGCAACAAGTGCAAGTGTCTCAGCCTGCTCATGTCTGAACTCGAGTGACCGTCGACCCAAAGCCTCAGCAAGATCAAGTGCACAGTTGCCCGTTAGGCGGCATTCACCATATAGTTTCAGGTTGTCCAGGACCTCTGCGAGGTCCCGAAGATTATATAGGACGACAAGCGTAGAGATATCACGCGATTGGACAACATCCTGCAGCAATATTTCAGCCTGATCCAGGTATCCTTCCATTTCGTTTGCTTGCTTTCGGCAGATGACGGTCTTGCCATTCTCGGTAGAAAGCTCGATCGTATCCGAGTCAGAGGCAAGGAGGGTACGGTATTCCTCTAGGCGAAGCTTGATACGATCATATGAAAGAGAGGCGTCAGGGGATAATATGGAGAAGGTGACAATGGATGTAGTTGGATTGGCCACGACCTGAGAATGATATCCATTAGTAGGTACCTATAAGTGTGGATGGTATCCCACCCTCGTCGTCTGGCTATTGAAGCCAGCTGGTTCGACTTGTGAGTGCACTGAGAGAGTACGAGAGCGCTGCCGGACCGGGCCCTGCTGGAGCATGGTGAGCACCTGTTGGAGTAGAGCTGTCGTTTCCGTCTGAGCAGAGTCCACTCGCGCAAGGGTGCAAACTTGCAGTCGAACCTGACCATGATGATAGTCAACACAGTCCACCTCCGAACCTAAGCGACCCCTCGTACCTGCCATCGAGAACGGACGCTACTGATCTTCGCATTTGATGCTGCTAATTTCTCACGTAGATCTCCAGCTTTCCACAGTTCCTTAACACCCGGCAGCTTCTTCTTCTTGCCCAGGTTCGGATTGACCGGGTTCAGCCATTCGTCGAGGTCGCGTAGGATTCTGCGCCGTCGTGTCAGGCCCGTCTGCGAACGGCGAACGGGAAGCAAGAACCACTCGTACTCTGCAAGCTCCTTCAGATCGGTGTCGAGTTCGTGCTGGTCCAATAGTTCCTTGTTGTTGTTGTAGAGTGACTCGAGGAGGTTGATATCCTTTTCGTATTCGATGAGCGCTGCCAAGAGCTCCGCTTTCTCCGATGCGACCTGCGAAACATGGATATAGAACATAGAATAATCATAAGCGCTCTGAAGGTACGCAGAGGATTTGGAGGATAACGGACGTACCAATTTGATCTTGTCCCGTAATTCTTTTGCACATTTGAAGAGCGGAATGGCCAGTCCGACAGCCGCGCTAGTTGCGCCGAGGGCTTCCATAGGTGGTCGAGATGAACGAGTTGATTGGGAGAGTTGTTGGGGGGTACAGTTTACAGACTCGAAGGAGTTCAAGCTGTGATGGGAACGGGCGTCTAACGGAATAAGAGAAGTGGTCAGTCTCCAGCCGGACCCTAGACGAGACGAGACGGAGACGGCGGCTCAGTTGATAGTAGATGCTGGGCACACTGGCCGAGATGTTGCCTCTGGGTCATATGCAACAACTACCGTGTTCCATTTCATTGGTAGTCATCATCATGAATTCCCATTTTACATAAATGGACCACAAACGACAACGAGACCAGGAAGAGTGCAGAGTGCAGAGCACACAATGCATGGGATGAAAGATCATTTGTCGGGAATTCACAGTTGTGGGAAAAGAGAAACGGTTGTGTAGCAAAGGAAAATGGCAGAGACGATGAGGAAGAACCATACAGGGCGACGCAAGGTTTCATACAGATCAATCAGAGGGAGAGATTAGGGATCGCGCCTCGGAGGATGAGGCCAATGGAAGAGGGCGAAACCTGAACACAACCAGATAATAGCACAGTGGAATGCACCTTACATGATAAGGGCAGGAGACGTCTACTATAGGTTATGAGAGCGGAAGGAGCGTGGTACACCGGGATGAGTATCATGATCATCCAAATACAGTGCCCATAAGCGCCTGGGCCAAGCAGGTGTATTGACTACTTGGATGGGTCCAAAAGTCCCGCCGTTTTCTAGGGGGTGGGCTCAAGCAGAATCGGTTGCAAGGGAGGAAGCGCTAGGCCGATGCTGCCACTCGATCGTCACTGCCATTTCATGGCGAGCTTGGTGGGGTTTCCGAGATCCCGAGAGTACTAGAGGAGGCGAGAGGTTGTGTCGGCGGGGAGAACCCGGCGGTGCTGGACATGGAGTCACGTCCTTTGGCGGTAGCGATACTGCAAGCGGCGTCTGTAGCAGTGACGGATGACACCGACTTCCTCGAGCTAGTTGCAAGGCTGCGGCCGTTGCGATCGCGCTTCTTGATCCCGTCCGTCTTGAGGGACAGAGGCCGAGTGATAGCGTGGAGTTTCTGCCGAGGCGAAAAGACCAGGTTCAATATAATTCACAATCTGCTAACATCTGGGAGAACACTCACTCTGCTAACATCTGGGAGAACACTCACTCTGCTAACATCTGGGAGAACACTCACGAAGGACGAGCCACACGCATTGCAGAGCGGTTAGCCCTGTGGATCACGTTTCCAGAGCGGTCTTGTGGCGGTCTTGCATGGGTCGGCCCTCCTCAACCAATTGGGGATACCCTACCAATGGAGACACTACCCGACCACCCGAAGCAACAGCGATGACAGTCGCCTCTCCGGATACAGACTACTCGCGCTCGACAGTAACACCCCCCGGCGTGCCTATACTCATACTTCCTCTCCCAGAGCTAACAGGCCGGACGCCAGTGCGCGTGCAGTAGCCGCAGACGAGCTGGACCTTCTCCTCCTCGCGTTCGCAGAGATTGTCGGCGCGTCCGTGTGCTCAGACACCCCCGGAGCCAGCAGTGTCCGGACTCTGCTGCTTCCCCACTCAGCCGGGCTGCTGACGAGCGCACCGCCGAAAATATTCGGATCGACGTAGGTGTATGGTTGACTGCTCCGGCAGCAGCAGGCGCAGACGCAGTAGTAGCCGAGTAGTACCATGCACCCAAACGACTAGTATGGGAACATGCTGAGGGTCGCCGTCCTGCCGACGTTGAAAGGATCGAGTCGGCAAACGGCGCGCTCCTCCAATGGCGGGCAGACGGCGGGAGGATAACTCATCAAATGGGGGCGAGGTGAAGCTGCCGATCCCACCGTTTGCACATTACTTCCGTTGCTTCTGTTGTTGATGATGAGATCGGCCATCGAAAGAGAAGCTGAGTGGGGTTGGAGCAAGTTGGCCGAGTTCAGCCATTCGTTGAGGTCGCGTAGGATTCTGCGCCATCGTCAGACCCGCCCACGAACAAAAAGCACAGACCACGCGTACTATGCGAACTCCTTCAAGACGGCATCGAGTTTGTGCTAGTCCAATAGTTCATTGTTGGTGTCGTAGAGTGAATCGATGTGGTTTCATATTCGATGAGCGCTGTTTTCTTTGGTGCGACCTGCGAACACAGATGGAGAATGCTTATGAGCAGTCTGAGGGTACGCAGAGGGTGAGGAGGATAACGTACGAACAAATCCTGTCCCGTAATTCTTTTGCGCATTTGAAGACCGAAATGGCTAGTCCGTAGTTGCGCCGAGGGTGTCCATAGGTGGTCGAGATGAACGCGTTGATTGGGAGAGTTGTTGGGATGGACTCGGAGCAGTTCAAGCTGTGGTGGGAACCGGCGTCTATAATGGTTCGGCTGCCTCTCGAGGCTACATCCACTCGGGGCAATATTGCAGTCGCTGAGCGTCTCTAGCATTTCTCTTGTCCCAACATTTATGAACTACTCTGCATGCCGCGGCACATTTCCTTTCGCGCTCACGTGGAAGCCACTCTATCAACGGAGTCTGAATTCGACTGCCGACCGCTCAGTTGAACGTAATACCCGAAGCCCGCTCCTCCACGCCGGCTTTCTGACACCACTCGTCGTCATTTCTCATCGTCATCATCGCGGTGCATACCTACCACGCTCGTTTTCGATCATTCGCTCGTTCACAAAGTGACCCCTCTCACGACAATTGGCCGAGTTCAGCCATCCGTTGAGGTCGCGTAGGATTCTGCGCCATCGTCAGACCCGCCCGCGAACGAAAAGCACAGACCACGCGTACTATGCGAGCTCAACAGACTGCGCCAGGGAATGATCAAGACGGACAGCCAATACCTAACACAGCAGACGTCCATCTTGTCGACTACGGCTACCAGCATCGCCATTCAGAAGGGATAAGTTACCTCCCTCATGACTAACATTGGTCCGCCTGTACGTGACAGGCCGTCGTTCCGTGATGTTGCTGACTTCAATTTACTCTTAGCGGCAAAATAGTAGCGTGCCCGTTTATACTCCCTACCGTCGCAATGTAGCAACCACTGAGTGAGCGTCTCGATGGTCCTCTGCTTGATCTGTTTGCTGACCTCCCACCTTTCGGTATCCTAAACTGCAAGCAATATGTGGTCGGTAGCGAGGGTGCTATAACCGTTCAGTACCCTGCTGGAGGCCGTCCTACGGTGTGTCTGTAGTGCCGTTTTCAGCGAACGACCTGACTCATACTACTCTAGATCCTCGTCCCCAACACGTATCTTCGCGGATCTGGTCTATGTGACATTAATGTTGCGGAGGCGAACGTGGTGGAGCCCCAAGGTAGCAGTGCAACGCATTTAGGCGCGTCGTGGCTCATCATGCTCATTGCTGGAATTGTTGGTTGGGCAGTGACGCAGAGTCTATGACCCAACGTCTTCCCCCTGTCTTTCTTTCGTGTTCTTTATGATGGACAGTGTCTCGTCTGGTGTGTAGAATACGCGATGGGCTCACTCCTATGGCATCTTGTCGAGCTTCTACCCTTTTAATGTACGGCTCTTCGCATCATTCACTGCCTTTCCGTCATTGATTTCCTACCCTTTGACGCCTCCAGTCGACTCCAGTCGACTCTTATTCCCTCCTCCATGTTGACTGGTGCTTGGGCTGTACGTATACTGTGTGTGAACTGATACCTTAGCTTTTTTTTGCTCCGGGCCTCAAAGGACGAGGAATTCACTACCCTCTAATTCTTCCGAAACCTTACCGGAGGGTGTGCGATGTCCGACGCACAATGATTTCCAAGACCTATTGCTCCTCTCGCTCTCAGATATACCTGGGACCGAGACGCTCGGCAAGCAAACCTATGAAGCCCCCGAGTGATGACTGATATGATCGATCTGATTAATTGTCCCAGTGCGATCGCTCAAATACTGAAAATGTGCTATGTATGTTTATTGATAAAGCACCTTTCTTTTAGTCGTTGTGACGATCATGCATTCCACTCGTCTAGATATCATAGATTCCTTACTGGTTCAAAAACATGTGGCTGCTGTTGTATATATTCAATGCAAGAATAAACTCAGGATCATTTTTGAATACCAATAATGATACCCTGATTTTGTTTCCTTCGCAAACCCAACATCGCGTTAATTTAATTCTGGTATTTCAATGTTCACTGGGCAGCCAACTGGTAATACAGGATATATAGTTGCAAGGCTAGCATGCATATTGACTACAACGTTTCATGGGCATTAGGAGATGAAAGGAAGTATAGCGGGAATGATGAAGCACAATGATGGCACAAAGGGGACAGACTTCATTCACTGAGCCCTGTTTCGTCTGAAAAACCCTAGAATCTTGTCCCTCTTTCTACGTACTGGCATGTCCACAGTTTCTCCAGTGGGCTTTGAGGTCTCGGCTAGGGCAAGGGGAGCATCAGCTCCAGCTCGGATCTACCCTCACGGGCACGGGAGGCAGTGAAGCATTCTGTAGTGAATCGGGTATAATGCCTCTCTGGCACACGAAGCACGCGCTGAAGTCCGGTGCATAACGACAACCTTCAAATACCCTCTCATGATTCCTTTCCAGAGCTTCAGTGGCAGCAGTATTTGCTTCGGCATATTTGTCAAGAGCACGGAAGGATTGGGAAATGTCGTGGAGAGCAGCTTTTAGATGATTTTCCTCCTCAGCGCCTGTTGCAGCAAGGGCACGCAGTACGGGGATAGATTCCTGATATGCAATCACAGCTTCTGCGTGCTGTCCAAGTAAAGCACAGCTGATACCATAGTTATATAGACCATAACAGAGGACCTTTGTACACTCGTTCCCTGTTTGAGCAAGGTTGCGAAAGAGTGAGAGAGCCTGCTTTTCCACTACTGCTGCTCCAGAAACTTGGTTTAATCTTTTAAGTGTGGTCCCATAATTAAGGAGTGTGTATGCTCTCAATACATTGTACCGAAATGGATCTTGAGTTGACATAGTCGTACAGATCTCCAGAACTTCCTTGTAAGCAACGATAGCATCATCGTATTTTCCAATGTTATTAAGTGCTACGCC
>Ga0307515_10021990_pt1 | contig 11268 bp, 11 predicted proteins | sample 17_EM_MG_FD_194513 | JGI IMG/M metagenome (GOLD analysis project Ga0307515, IMG submission 194513) | Populus trichocarpa ectomycorrhiza microbial communities from riparian zone in the Pacific Northwest, United States - 17_EM | ecosystem: Host-associated > Plants > Roots > Unclassified | place... | reverse complement strand
GCGGAGTGCTGTAGAAACCTCCTCCGGATGATAGAGAACAGTTTGGTTGCCTCTGGTCAATCAGGCCCCAATTGTGAGCTCCTGAGAATATTGCTGTTTCCTGCACGTATTGACTCCTCACTTAAGCTCAGGGAACTGGACGATAACGCTGTCAAGTTCAAATTCATTTTCCCGCAGGTCGTCGAAGCCTTTTCCCTTCTCCCAGTCTTCTCTTTTACTCGTTGATACTTCTTCAGCGATGATCTTTCTTCTATTTTTTCCCCCATTCACACACTGTTGTCCTGTCGTTCGTCGTTGGCAATTTGCCTCCTGTGTTACGTATCAACCTAACTATTGAGTATTGGGTGCTACCGATAATTGATCATCTACAGCAACATCTGGATGCCTCAGGGCAACAGGATCCCAGAATCCTTTTCCGGCGTGACGCACTCCTTCCGGGTGCAGGCTTTTTCTGTAGGCCCTGGAGCTTCTTCGGGTCGAGAGAAGTTCTAGGATGACCGTGGCACGCTATTTGTTATCCAACGCTCTAGCTCACGTTAACAAGAAGCAATCACAAACTGCGGAAACATCCGTCCAGTGGTAGCCCGGATCGATGACGAGTCCGTTCAGTGCGCTGGAGGAGTACATTTGGGCCATAGGTCCTTAGAGGATGAAGAACCCAGCGATGTCGATGCATTCGAAAAGCATTTAACAGACGCGTTCGTAGGAAGCCAGGGGTAAACCGGGGAAGATGGATAATTGGACAGGTGATGCCATTTGGACAAAGCGGGGGCTGAAGGGTGTATTTCCTGGTTGGAGAACGCATGAGGATATGGGTGGGTGAAAAAGAGAAAAGAGACCAACCATATCGCCTCCGCCCACGTCCAGTCCGAAATCTGGGTTCCGACAGAAGGCCGGGATATGGTTAGATCTTGGCTAGCTGTGGGGGCCTCGTCCAATTGTGGCTCGACGGAATGGTCGGAAATCTTTACAGTAGAAGGGCCAGGATGACCCTGCTCGATGATGAGTAGACGCGGGTGAATAGCACCTACTTTCGGCGCGTCAAGTTAGCAGAACTCTTTCCGTTATTCTCGCTACGCACAGACGAAGGTGCTCTTCATGGAGGCCGAACCTTGCGGGGATGCTGTCACAGGATGTTTAGAGGATGACGGCCTGGGTGTCGCACAAGACCAAGAGGGCTCTAATCGGAATCTTGCAGAACCGCCGCAGGCGAAGCCTAAGACTAGACCAGGCACCCTCCGCTCCGGCGGCCTTTGTAACAAGTCTCGAATGCATTTGGCGGGTTACCCGAGCTACTTATGAACGCATCGTTAATAGGTACTCATCATGGGGGGGTGGAAGAAATGATCTCACCGTCGGTTCTGAGCATAGACAGGGAATTCCCAAAGCGGAGGTTTTTCAGGTGGCCGAGAGTCCTCTGTTTTGAGGTCCTCAAATTATGTATCCTTTAGTATTGGAGGAAATCCCCATGGTAGGTCGGCCTCGCGTGGGAACTCGATGGGGCACGGCTGACAACGCGATCGCGGGCGGGATAGGGTTCTGATTGTCAGGTGAGAGCCTTTGGGTTGGGAAGACCACTCGCGCTAACCCGAATCTCGGATTCGGCCTCGTCACCGATAAGATGATCAATACATGAAGGTCTTTTTGGGGCCGTGCCAAAAAATTGGGCAATGGAGGGAGCAGAGGTGCCAAGGACGAAGATCCGGAAAGCCGTCCACGCAAAGTCACATCCGGAGGTCACCTAAATGGTAAGCCATCTTGCCGAGTTCCAGGACAGGGCCAGTACGGTGGGTCAAGAAATAACCCCCCACGTAAAGTATCCCGGTGGCATCGACATGAGGGACGGCAGCTAATGATGAGATGTGATTGTTCGGACTCCTCAGCAGCATGCGAGGGGGTAACCAGGGACCTTCAACATTTGGTTAGCGCACCATGAGCATCATCGGTGGACACTGACCCGAAAGCTATGCAGGACGTGGTAATGGCACCGAAGGAACGAGCCTCGCCGAGTCGTCTGGAAACTTACCGGCCGTACACCTATGTTCGAGATACCAATTCCCCTACGGTTTGGGATAGTTTGGGCTGACTTCTGCAAACGGGGAGATCGCAGTCGGTGCTGGGAGTCCGGTAACGCCTGAATAAAGGGACAACGGGGAGCGTTGAGTAGATGGCCACCGTAAAAATTGTAAATTGAGACTCAAACGGACACGGGGGATCGACTGAAGTCTGTAGTTGGGGAGGGGGAGGGGGTAGAGATAGGGGATGTGTGCGCCGGGCGGGGTAACTGGAAAGACCAGTCATCCAAAGTGAATGCATAGTGTGGTACTAGCGGTTAGCGAATGAAGCGTTTTTCGATATCTTGGACGAGATATAGTGGATGACCGGTGTCGGTCGGGTTTCGCCCTTGTGAAGGGGTTCGTCAGAGAGCTGACCCATGTGGCTGAAGTCACAGAGTGCGTTGACTTGATCGAGCTAGGACTCCAGGCGACGGTGTGTGCACCTCAGACGCGGATCGAAATCTCTCAGCAAACCTCCTCCGCAGGCTCCGCTCACTGTTCCGTTTCTCGTTCTCTCCAGGACTCCAGCAGACGCATACTAGAGTGCGCTATTTCTCTCAAAGACGAAGGCAACCATCCACATTTTCTACCCAAGCAGGCCGAATTGTCGCTATTGACCAATGTCCAACACGAGGCCGACGGGGCCAACCACTATTCAAATCACCCTCCGCCATCGCTGCAACTCGGGGTGACAGACCGCTTGCCAAGACAAAACTCACTGCCCCCACCACGGGAGACAGCCGCTACTGGCCTAGACCCGAAGACGTGCACTACAACAAGCCGGGAAAGGGTTTTAACACCAGGTTGGGAAGCCCTGGAGCGGAGGGATTTGTAGAGCCTGCAGGACGCCGACCCGGATATGGCAACCAGAGTTATGGAAACCCAACTCACCAAGTTCTACGGAGTCTACAAATAGGACGACCGTGATATCCGAGATGAGCCTCGGGCCCAGAGTGCCGAACCTGCCTATGCGTTCGTGATTCGTGTCCGGGTGCCCGGAGGCGTTTGTGGCCTTCAGTAGTGGCTTCTGGCGGACCAAATCCCTGGCGAGCACGGGAACGGGACGTTCAAGATCACCACCAGGCAAACGTTTCAATTCCACGGCGTCATCAAGCGTCACCTGAAACCCGCTATTCAAGATGTCTACCGCGCCTTGCTCGATACACTCGCCACCTGCGGTGATGTGGATAGGTCTGTTTCTCTTGCCGATCCCCGTGGTCATTCATCCACCTAATTTTGCTTCCAGGACGGCCATTCCCACACATTCAAAGTTCCACGCCCAAGTCCTCCAGTTTTCAAAGGCCATCAGCGAACATTTGATCCTGCAAACCACTGAACACCACGAGATCTGATTGGACAAGAAGGTGGTCGCTGACGACGCGGTCGATGACGTTGAACCATATATGGAGAACTTTACTTGTCCCGAAAGGTACAATATCTTCCCACATTGTCCGTTCTCTGATGCTTATATGCACTTACAGTTTAAAGCTGCTGTTGCGGTCCCTCCTTCAAATGATATCGACATCTTCCCTGATGATGTTGGTTTCATCGCCCTTGTACATATAAGAAGGCACTGTGGGTACAATCCACGTTCGCAGATGACTGATTTTGTCAATTTACCTTACATAGTTGATTAGTTTCCGGCCCTTGCCCAGGTTACATCCGAGGGGTACATGCCGTGCTGCACTTGCTACTGCAACCATCCATCAGCGAACCGACCCCTCTTTCGATTGCTCTGCAGAAGGGTGATCGGCTGAGTTCTGAAGTAGGCTCTGACTCTAGTAAGCCTAGCGTTGGCTTCCTCCTCTTCGAAATAAGCTACTCTGACGCGGTTTCCCCGGAGATGGATTTGATGGTGACGCTTGGAATGGTGAAGAAATCAGTCACACCACACTACCTCAGGTCAACAGCACGGAGAATTTGGGACCCTCAACTGTGTAAGGAAGAGACGAATAAGTTGAACGGGATCTTGCCTTGGACGCGCATTCAGAAGGAATTCACTTTCGGTTTCAGCACCGCCACTGCTTCCAACGATCGCGGAACACGATGGTAGCAATCCCTTCTCCTCGTGGTTATATGCCGAAGCTTCTCCCTCCATAGTAATACATATACACTTCGCAACCACCGTTCTGGTGCGGTTCACATGACACAGACGATCGGGCCGGTGTATACAATCCTCTTACTGAAGTACTGAAGCTTCTATCGCTCGTGCTGTGGTGACTCCTGACCCTTCCTCACCATCAGATCTGCTATCCACATCACGTATCGACACCTTCATTGTATAGGATCCGTTTCGGGCAACAGTATGGAGTAGCATTACAACAGTCTTAATGTACAATTTGGACAGTAACAGAGAAGGAGGGAGTATGTGGGACGAAATAGTGAGTGTGATCAAGATTTGTGGGTGGATCGGAGGATTCGGAAAGGTGGTATAAACGATGGACTAGGAAACAACTGAAGGAGGTGTGGTATTTTCGTGTGGGCTGCTGACCAGTACAACTCTATGTCGTTTGAGGATACAACGTCGCGCTCCTATTCAGTTGGCCCGGAGTGGGTGGTAGAGGCCGTGGTCCCCTAGGACTCATGGGTGGCAGAGGGCTTGATTGCACACTTAACAACGGAGAAGGCAACACGAGCTCCGGAAGACTATACGCCGAAGGGCTCCTACGATGGATGGTCGTATGGCCCTTGGAACCGTAAGGTGGGAGGCCGTCGTTGTTCCTGGGTAACACACAGATTGGAGTTGTCCCCGTCGACAGGGTGTTCAAGTTCAACCGGGTCCTACCCGCCTCCCTGGGTGAGCGGCGGAGGGTGCCTATCGGGAGGGAGATCGTTCGATCCGCCCGATGTACCGCGTGGGTATCCGCGAATCTGTTCGTAGAGTTGGGGGTGGGAGGGTAACTGAATTGTCTCGGGCTTGGAGGGATGGAAGGGGGGAGAGGAGGGTATGAAGCATACGGGGTTATGAAACCGTTGGTCGGGGGGATGTCTTCGAGTGAAGGGGAAGCATAAATTATGGACGATACTGAAGAGGCCGAAGTCGATGGGGAAGGTGGAAGCGGGATGTGTGAAGCAAGGAAAACAGGAGACCTGGGATCGCTCTCGCGATATGAGGGTAATCGTTCCGTTGAGAATTCCTCGATCCCGCTCCCCGTGCGGCTCTGGGGGGACTGTGTGGTGCGGATACCTTGTGCGAAAGGCAGCGGGGGAAGTCTCTTCCACTGGATGGCAGCTTCATCTCCATTACTAGGTGAGAGGTTTACTCGTCCCAACGAACGTCTCGAAGAACGACGAGAAGAAGGGGAGCAAGACCTCACCGAGGAGGCCGTTGAGCCGCTCCTCCTGAACACCGACGTAATGATCCGTAATGAGCTGGATGTAGGCCGACTCGTCTTGCCACATGTGTTCTCGGAGTTTGCAAGTGAAAGTGGTAGGATCGACTCCGCTCCGCTGAGCCTCTGGCCAAGGATGGAGGGTCGCTCGCGGTCGTAATTGTTAGGCTGGACGGGGCTTTCCGTTCGCGCTCGCGCCGAAGAGGAGTAAGGTCGAGGTCGATCATTGATGATAAACGACGGAAGCGTGATTATCGACAATAATCCTGAAGCCTGAGAGATTCGCGACTCTGCAATACTGAGGCGAGCTGGATCGAAGGCGAGAGGGGGGTGACTCTCACCACCGGCAGAGCGCTTCACAGGTTCTTTCTGTTCTTGATTAGGTGTCGCAGCCGGCTCCAGTGAAGTGGATACGAGGGAAGATGCAGCGGCAAGGGGTTCTGTGTGCTGTGTCGTGATCAAAACGACGTCCGATACGATCGAGTCCGAGGTACTGAAGTATCGGGGCTTGTAACCAGGTTGAGTCACCGAGGTTGTGTCCCCTTCGCCGTCTGGGCAGAAGTGTCGGTCCGGTGGCGAGCAATCGCGAGTATTGAATGCACTCTTCTCCGGCGAGCCGGGAATGTAATCAAAGGACATGACGCTGAAATTTGGGAGACTTGATAACCGCTTTTCCCAAGTCCGGCCTTGTTACAAGATGAGTTATAGTCTAGAACAGGAGTGTGCGAAAAAATCTTACAAACCTTTCTGAGATTTCCACCTTTGGTACCTGAGAATGCGACACGCCTTGCACCTCGGATTCATACACCACAACCGATGCAGAACCACCGCGGTAACCGCACAGATTGCCGCTAACAGTAAAACAACCGAAATCGCTCCAACCACCCCTGGACTCAAGGAATCCGAATGTCCAGGACTCGTATTTTGAGCCGCTTGCGTACTATCTGACGTTATCATCACCGTCAGAGTAGGTAGCGCTTGACCGTCGTCCCTCGGGTGGATACCGAAAACAGGCATGGTTGTTATCGTCCGGGTTCAGACGGTGAACTCTGTAGTGAAACCCTTCAAATAAATACCGGTAAGGAAGGAGCGTGTTGGAATCGGTGATAGGAGGTCAAGGGTCGCTACCCAGGTGTCTACCGATGGGGATTGGAGTGAAAAGAGAGAGAAACGGTCAGGGCGAGGAGCGCATCGATATATATACGACGTCGGGGCCAGGCAAGTCGCAGACATCAAGATTCCATCACGGGGTGGTGTTGTCCTGATTGATCAGAGGGGCTAATGCATTAGAGGAGTGGAGTAGATGTTCAAGTGAAGGGGGACAGCATGGATGGGAATTCAAATTTCAGACCCCTTCCGGGAGACCGAGCTGAAACCAAAGTTGGGAATGCAGGGCCGGGCCTTCTCTTCCAACCGGAAACCGCGCATTCGACCCAGTAGCTTTGCCGCACTTCAAGCCGGGTTTGGCGTCACTAAACCAGATCTGGTGCGCTCGGGGGCTTTGCGACCAAGCATCGCAGCACAGCGTTTCATATGAAAGCGACGAAGGACGAATGGATGCGAGCTTTTCAGTCAGGAACAAGCCCCGTAACTCCGGTTTTCTTTTCAATCGCATCAACAGCATGAAGGAGAATAAAACCATCAAGCGAGCGCCACTGGACAGTCATCTCGGCCCCGGGAATTAATGTCAAAGTGTCTCATCAGCACCGGGGACGAGTTTCACATCGCTATGCAATAGCTAAGCTTCACCCGTTAGCCGTCCCCCAACCGCATATCCGTAGGGTAACCAGAGTGTCGTCCGCAAGGTGGTGGTAGAGGATCAAGGAGGGCGTGAGATTCACGTGGGACGAAGGGCACGGATCATATGACAGTGATTGTCATGGGCTGATGGGATGCATCTTCACAAAGCTCCGTGGGCATGCCATGGGTGTAAGTCAATAGTCAGCTGAGTCAAAACCCGTCCGCCCGCCGTTCCGGGCCGGCTAAGTTTCAACGGTTAGAGATAGTGAGACCGTGGATTGATTGTCCTCGGCTTGTTACTCTCGGATGAAACGGAGGCCATGCAACGTGTTCGCTTTCATCGGGTGAGCCGTTGTATAATTCGTCAGAGCGGGAAAAACAAACCGCATGATGGTGTGCTATCGTACTTATAGGGCAGGACTGCATGCCGGGAGTGGCCCCCAACCACCCACGTACTCGAAAACCGCCGTGATGTGAAGACTGCGGTCCACTGAGAACAGCCATGAGTATCGAGCGCGGCTGGAACTCGTGCCATCTCCAGCCGTTGCGCAGACCGTGTTCAGTTTGGCGCGCCCCTGCCGCTGTTTGCACCTGTTTGGACGGTCAATGTTGAGCTTCTTTCGTAATCTCTCGATCACACGCGACGCGTCCCACGGTCCACCGTGACAATCAGCCGCCACCCTTGTTTCACAAAGTTCTCGGGCCTTGACCATTGTTCTAACATGGCCCTCGTCGACTTCTACCAGCTGGCCGTCTTATTTAACTTGCGTCGCCGCGATGCACAGTTTCTCTCCGAACACTCTTATCTTCCCATGTCCACCCCCGCCCCGCCCAGGATCCGCGCATCCCTCCCCCATCACAATTTCACCGTACCAAAGACTCCTCCACAACGTAAACGGGACCCTGCCACCGTATTGGGTTTGACTCCAGTGTCCCGTGGAGCAGCCATCCGTCGGGGTCAGGAAGGCGATCCAGACCGGGTCGATAAGTACGACCGGGCCGACTACGAAGATTACATCCGCGAGGATCTGGACCGCCGGGTGTTCGCGGACTACGAGGTGTTCATGAAGCAGGTCTTACACGTCCCAGAAAAATGGAGGACCATGTGGGGAGGGGCCATCAGGGCGATTGCAGCCGACAAGGAATTCAACAGACACTACCAGGAGTACTGCGGGATGTGCAATACAGTGGGGACACCTGAGAAGGATTTCTACTCGCCGTTGATGGAGACGGCCAACGCTGTTCTAGAAGTGGTGTCGCGGTCGAAATTCAAGCACATCCCTTCGGAGAAGCGTCAGTACTATTGCGTCACCGACGTGAAGCACCTGAAGGGTGGGGTGATGGACAGGAGGGGCCTTTGCCCCGACATAGTACTGATGCACAAGAATCGACTGCCGCCAAGAAACCCGAAAGACAAATTTGTTTACTGGGCCAACCCTCTGAACGTCCTGGAAGTGAAGCCATATGACAATGTGCTGTGCAATGGAGAAAACATGCCGCATTTGATTGTCGACGGTGAGCACGCAAGGTGGGGTTTCGGTGGTTGGCTGCAACTGATATGGCGGCAGGTGTTGACCCGACTTCAACGCATGCAGCGTCTCCCGAGAAGCGGCGATGGCGCGACAAGCAGCAAGAACCACCGATAACTCCCACTCCGTCAAACGTCTGGGGTAAGTCGAAATCGGGCCCGAAGTCAACTTCGCGGTCCATCACCAAGAAGCGACGTGCAGAAGGATCGTCCGGACCCAATCCGCGGGCGGCGAAGAGGTCCAAGATGAACACGATCTCAAGGGCCAAGGAGAATTCTGTCTCGAGGTCTAGGAGGGATTCGTTCTCACGTCAGACGCTCGAACAATATGCGAGACTTCAGGCCGAAAGAGGGGAAGACGACGGGGATCTCCCTCCACTCGACCCGGAATTCAAATGCAAGATCGAGCCGACGCTTCAAGTGTGCCGTTACCTCTTGGAGATGTTCTCCGTCCCTCTGCTTCGGTCGCATGCCACTGCCGGTCTGGTCGATCGCGATCGCCTGCAGCTGTATCACGCCAACCGTTCGGTGATCCTGGTGTCCTCGGCGATCAATTTTTCCGAAGAGGACGGCAAGACAAAGTTCATCGCCACGATAATCGCCTTCCACTGTCTTTCACTGGAGCAGAACGGGATTATGGAGACCCAGGTACCGAGGAACGCCAAGATCATTTCGCAGAACAGGATTGCAAATTCGTACGTGGTGCAGGAAGGAAGCAAGCTGGTTTTTCCAGAAAAGAAAGGGCGTAAAGGGTTCGAAGTGAAACTGGGCGAGGTGATCTCCCGAGACCCAGCGATGATTGGGAGGTCGACGGTGGTGCTCAATGCGACGTCTGACAAGTGGAAGATCAATGGGAAGTACATCCCTCTGGTGGTCAAGATCAGCTGGCCGACTTCGAATCGAGAGTCAGAGACAAAGTTTCTGGAGAAAGCGAGCAAGGAGGCGAAAGGCGAGCACGCGTGGGCCACCAAGCACCTTCCGCATCTGTATTATTCCGAGGATGTGGTTCCTGCCCCAGGATCGACTCTAGAGAATGTTGCGCGTCTGTTTGACAAACCCGAGTTCGGCAAAAATAAAAGGGTCCACGTGTACGAACGACGGACGCTCCGGATCATCATCCAGGAGCGGCTGTATGCGTTCAAATCGCTGGGGAGCGTGAAGGACGTTGGGCAGGTGCTTGTGGATGTTGCATGCGGTACGTGTGTCCTTCCGGCTTTTGACAGTTGACGGTTTACCCCTGTGCATGTAGTTCACCAATGGCTGTACAAGTATGCGGGGATCCTTCACCGCGACCTCAGTCCCAACAACATCATGTGGCGGTTGATCGAGGAGAAGAATGGGAGAGGGGAGATGGAGTGGAGAGTCTACGGGGTTTTGACCGACTACGATCTTTCGTCGTTTACGGCCACCATGAACTCGAATTACAAGAAGACATCGCAACAACGGACCGGGACTCCACCGTACATGGCACACGAATTGCTCAGAGGAACAAGCGCTCTTCACCTATACAGGCACGACCTGGAATCACTCTTTTACATTATGTTGCTGACGGCGGCGCGCCACACGATCGGAACCCCAAAGCGAAAGGACAAGCCTCGGGTGATTTTGCTAAAGTCGTTGGTGCTCTCATACGAAGACTGGTTCAACGAGAGACACTACGACGTGCTCGGTCTCCGCAAAGGGGCTCTATTTGCGGAATTACAGCCTATTAAGTTGTCCGAGATGTTCGAAGATTTTCTCCCATGGCTGGAAGACCTCCAACAATGTTTTTGGAGCGGGTTCAAACTCAAGCCTTCCTACAACAACCGGACGCAGAAGATTTGGAGGGCCGCTGTTCAACCTGCCACTGTTCAACCTATCGAGTTTGACGATGGAACCTTAGGGGGACAAATCACCTATGACACCATCCTGGCAGCAGTCCCCTACTTGACTGGGAAGCTCGAAGGGCTCGTCATCCGTGACCCCAAGTGGTCACCGGCTCCTGTGCCATCAACTTCAGGCGATGCGGCTCAGGTCGACGAGTAGGCTCGTTCCCACAGGCGCCACCGCTCCTCACCAGTCACCTATCATCCCCTCCCTCCCCATTATGCTTTATTTTTGACACTATCCACATCCGTGTACTTATATAGGACTTCAACGCAGGCACTTGTAACATGTAATCAGATTGTTACGATTGTATTTTTGGTCCCCATCCGGTGAAGGTGTGATCACCAGGGAGGGTATGGGGCCCGTAATGAGATCGAAAGGACGAGCCTCGTTTATTTGATCGACGGCTCACTGGCACAAGTCGCATATCTACGTCGGTGAAGGGTCCGACTCCCCTGTGGCTTGGGATATTCTGAAGCAACTCCGGCAAACAGGGAGATCGAACCGTGGAGGTGATGTAACCTCAGGCTTCATGATCCGTAGTATTAATTTTGATTTCGCTTCTTCGCCCCGTCCATGGCCGGTACTATGCGTTGCTTGGATATCACACTACTATCAATCCACCCTTCGAGGTAGAATCGGTAACATCGGAGAGAACGGAGTCGGTCCTGAAGGTCCGATAAGCCGCGAAGGAAGGAGCGACACGAAACGTCGTTGTGAGTTGGGACCCAAACGGACATGAAAG
>Ga0307515_10021989_pt1 | contig 11268 bp, 4 predicted proteins | sample 17_EM_MG_FD_194513 | JGI IMG/M metagenome (GOLD analysis project Ga0307515, IMG submission 194513) | Populus trichocarpa ectomycorrhiza microbial communities from riparian zone in the Pacific Northwest, United States - 17_EM | ecosystem: Host-associated > Plants > Roots > Unclassified | place... | reverse complement strand
AAGTATACATGGAGATTCCTCCAAGACTAGAAACATCCTCCAACGTCAACAGAGTATGCAGACTGAAAAAATCACTATATGGACTCAAGCAATCCCCTCGGGCATGGTTTGACAGATTTACAAAGACGGTAGCACAATATGGATATTCCCAATGCCAAGCAGACCTCACACTGTTTGTAAAAACCTCTCCAGAAAAGGAAATAGCAATCCTAATAGTATATGTGGATGACATCATCTTAACTAGGGATTATGAGGAAGAACTGGTGAGACTGAAGAAACTTTTAGCCAAGGAATTTGAGATCAAAGACCTTAGGTATCTCAAATACTTCCTTGGCATGGAAGTGGCACGGTCAAGGAAAGGTATATATGTTTCTCAACGAAAATATGTCTTGGATCTACTAAAAGAAACAGGAATGCTTGGATGCAAACCTGCAGACACTCCAATGGATTCAACAAAGAAGATAGGAGCAGAAAATGATAGTATACCAGTGGATAGGGGGAGATATCAAAGACTTTAGGTCGACTCATCTATCTCTCACATACCAGACCTGATATTGGCTTTGCTGTCAGTTTTGTAAGCCAATTCATGAAGAACCCGACAGAAGATCATATGGCAGCAGTTAATAGAATCTTGAGGTACCTAAAAATAACTCCTGGTAGAGGCCTTCTATACAAGAAATGCGACAACAGAAATATTGAAATCTACACAGATGCAGACTGGGCAGAAAACATTATAGATAGGAGATCTACTTCTAGTTATTGCTCCTATGTTTGGGGAAATCTAGTAACTTGGAGAAGCAAGAAACAACATGTGGTATCTAGAAGCAGTGCAGAATCTGAGTTGAGAGCTCTAGCTCTTGGTATCTATGAAGGGATATGGATACAAATATTACTTGAGGAACTTGGCATGGAATCATTGACACCTATCCAAATGCATTGTGATAACCAAGCAGCCATAAGCATAGCAAAGAATCCAGTTCATCATGACAAGACAAAGCACATTGAAATAGATCGACACTTCATCACAGAAAAGATTGAGAAGAACATTGTTCACCTCATCTACACTCCAACAAAATCTCAGATTGCAGACATCCTCACCAAAGCTCTACCAAGAACTAATTTTGAAGAATTGAGTCACAAGCTGGGCATGTATAACATATATAACCCAGCTTGAGGAGGAGTGTGAAAATCAGTCTCAAAATCAGTTAAGATCTTAGAGAAGTCTTAGTATATATGGTTTAGGAAAGAGAATCTGGTATTAACTATCCAGATTCTCTAGATTATTGCTTTCTAGTTTAGTGTAGGATACTTTCCTATCTAGTATTTATTTCTTGTTTTGAGGGTCGGTAGGTTAGCTTCTCTTCCCTATTTATTGTACAAACATACTGCTGGTAATATTAAGAAAAGAGAAAGACTTCTCTCAAAATTCTTCAGTACTCTTAAAATAAATTGCATGCTACTGTTCTAATACATGTTTGAGGGCAGCACATGACCTTTCAAAACCATTAACAGGCAGATCATTGTCTTAGAGTTGTCTAGAAGCAAATATTGATTAGTAAACGAAGGATATGTGGAGAAGATGAAGCTCTAGAAAAGAACTACATGAAATTCAACAGCAGAAGCTGGCGTCTTCGCTATAGAACTATAACATATATCCACACATGTATGTGGGAAGGGGCACTATAACTTTGTTAATATAATAGTTTGGAGATATAATTAGTAATATATTCAACTGTTAGTTAATCATAAATTTTGTGGCCATTTTCAATGGATTGAAGGACAACTTAGAATGAGAAGAAAGAAATGGAACTGAACCCTGTAATTTATCTACAGCTGAAAAGCATATCCAAATTGGCTGAGGACAAAAGAAAGAAAATTGAAGACCAGCCATTCTAATTAGATAGGAACCGAGCACCAGTACCAAATAATGACCATGTTAGGCATTGCATATTGTAAGAGCAGTCAAACTGTGCCATGTAAAATATGCAGCATTAAAAAGGGATAAAAGTGTTCATCTTGTGCAAATAAAGGAAAAGGAAGAGGAAAAGGAAAACATTGGTAAGCGTCAATGTATATAGGAATTTAAATCTCCTTACGTCCCAAAATGACGTAGTAACCATCTTCATCTATTTTACCAGCATCCCCAGTCCTGAAGAAGCCATCATCAGTAAATGAATCCTCAGTTACCTGCAGGATAATCACAAATTAGCAAACTAGTTGGTTAAAATCTAATTACAACTCCATTGCTCTAAATGTTCAATTTTTATCAATCATTAAATGGACCATAGACACTAATATAGCATAAAACTCCAATAATCATCATATGCACTATAAAGTAATACCATAAGAAAAAGTTATAAAAAAATGAGCGATTCTTGTAAAAGATATTCCTGCCCAAAACATTCAAAGAAATGAAAAGAAATGGAATTGAACATGAAGAGCATAATCTAGTTATCTAAGCCAGTTTATAAGCAGTCAAATGATGTAAATCAACATCATAAATTGAACGAAAGCAGGACTAATTATATGGCTTGCATCTGTGAAATTAGGATCACATTTATATTTACAAAATATTTAGTGCCACATCTACAATCATGGAAACAGCAAGTACAGTACAGAAATTCATTTGAGTGTTGAACATTTCTATGATATGGTTGAACTCTGAAATGAAGCTAATGAAACTCTAAGATTCAGGAAACAATGTGAGCTTGACTTGGTCAAGCCTTCTGCAGAATGACTAAATGAAGCTTGGACAGTTGAATTCTTAAATGCCATACAAAATCTCTACATCTGCAAGGAGACAAGTAATTCAACATGAAAAAATTTCTATCAGCTATGTTTTTTCAATTCCATATTCAGAGAAGATACAACATCTTTCTTGATTAGAAAGGTAGAGAAATAAGTATACAAAACTTCACATTGCAGACATCTTTGAAAATATAAAACAGGTTTAGCTATAATAATAGCATAACTCGTCCATATTGTCCTGAATAGAAAAATATGTTGAAAAAAGAAAATGAAATTGGGGATAGCCACTAAGGGAAGAATAATATGAAGAGAAGACAGACAGCACCTGAGGAAGTTTCCAATATTCCTTAAACATGGAAGGACTTCTGATGCAGAGCTCACCCACGCCTGTTGTATCATTTTCATTCTGATCTTCTGCAATTTTGACCTAACAAAAGTACAAAAGAAGATGTTGCTGAGGAAAAGGACTGTGAAGGATAGGAAAAAAAACCATTTCTTAGCATACAAACCTGCACCCCAGGAAATGGTTTACCCACAGTCCCTGCCTTCCGCACACCTCTTAAGGGATTTGATATTGCCATGACAAACTAAGACAACAAAACCACTACCACAAATGAGAATATTGTAAAACTAATATGCTGTGCACTTTGTAATAATAAACAGGCCAGTTACCTCAGTCATGCCATATCTTTCCAAAAGGCGATGACCAGTGATGGCTTCCCATTCTTGCATGACAGGAAGCGGGAGAGCAGAGGAGCCAGACATCTGGAAAAAAGGCATTAAGGATTTTATCTTGTGATCATAGTTTTGTTTGATAAACAAAAACTAATGGGATTGGCAGGAACAGTTGTACATTTAGAGAATCCAAAAATCTAAAATGCTATAAGTAGAACAAGTAGTCAGGTAAATTCCAGTCAAGATCAATTAACCAAGGGTCTACTCTCCAGCAACTCGTTCCTATGCATTTTAAATGAAAATAAGAAACACTAGATTTTCCAGGGTACTTACCATCAGCCGCAACTGTCTTGCAGCAGAGGCAGAAGCTGCCTGTTGATCTGAGTCCATTGCTCCATAACCTTGAATCAGTCGAGAGTATATTGTTGGAACCTATATGTTACAAATTCACAAGTCTGTAATAAAACCTTACACTGGAATTTCATGTGTACAATTGTAGTAATCCTAAATTGCATACATAAATACATACATACCCAGTAGGAGAAAATCAACTGCACTATTTGAGGAATTGTCCATACGTAAAATCATAATTCTTGATACGGGCCTGGCTAATTTTATTAAGTTTTTCTTTTCCTTTTTTTTATTGGAATAGGGGCCTAAGCCCAGGAGAAAGGAAAAAAACTATTTAAGTTTTTTTCTTTGCATCTCTAAGATGACTAGTTCCATGTTATAAGCATAAGCCAAATAATATGCCTCCTTCTCACTAATAATGACATCAATGCCCAAAATTTACTTAAAAGCAGCACAGACACGACCTTAGCCAATCTGCTACCAAATAACAATTTTGCAGGCCAGGAAATTAAAGAATATAAAACCAAATGACCAGTTGTGAGTACAGAAACTAGCAACCATGATCTAAGACAGTGCACCATGTTCACTATTCAGTAAAAGCATGCAAGATTAAATAAATAAATAAAACAGAAATAGTTCAGTAAGTTAAAAAAAAAAAGGGTCTAATATATGCATGCTTAATGCAAACAGGAAACTTACCCCAGTGAACACCGTTATAGCATCATCAGCCTTACTCCCATTAGGAGGATAAGATTCACGCCATCTTTGCCAGATTCCCCTCACACTAAATTTTGGCATAAACTCAACCTTCAACAACATGATTAGATATGTTACAACAAAACCAATATTACCAAATGTACTATAATGCTTCAAAAGCAATATGTATGTACATTGTACAGGAACAAAAAAATAAAATAAAAAATTACCGTGGAGCCTGCATAGATAGGGGCAAATAGAGAATTGAAAAATCCATGAACATGTAAATTATAAGTTAAGGATCAATTTCATGTAAAATATTCATATCAACTATAGAAGAAAATAATAGCATTAGCAAGAAGCAATGCTCAAACCATATCAATTGGAAAGCGAAATAGCAAACAAGATAACTGCAATTTGATGGATATGATGTAGCGGTAAACAATTGAGAAATTGATCAGTGGATGAGTACTCCCAAGCTTCTGCCAAAGTTTGAACCTGCAATTGAGCCAAAATTGCACAAAGTCAGCACCAAAATCAAACATTAAATAAGAGCTAAACTGAACTTAAGAAGGAAAATACTATGCAATTTACATGTCTTATCATCATTATGATGTAACAGCTCTCACACATACTAATCCTCGAAGTACGTAATACTACAACTTTTTGGTTAGCAATAACAATCAATCTCTAGAATGTCTGTTCACAATCCATCTTAAGAGATTCACAAGACATCAAGTATTCTTCTACAGCTCAACGTTGACAACTGACATCATTAACTTGTAATTTGCACATACACCATATCTATGATATGAGAACATGATGTGGGGCTGCAAAATTGAATTTATAGGACTACATATTTTAGAAACACATATAGAGTTTAATTTCAGTATTTTAGCTTTCTTATGGAATTAGGACTATCTATAAGGTTTTCCTACTATTATTGGGATTTCTTATTTTTATTTTGTTTGGTGTCTATAAATATGCACACTAACTAGACATTCACTTTTAACGTTAAATATTGATAATCAAGATAAATTGAGTTTTCTCTCAGTGAATTGGTTCTCTTGATTTGTGTTATTGTTGGTGGTTCTACACCGGTCTACTTCACAATCATAAAGAGAAGCGATATCTGATAATGTTCAAGATCAGGGGTACTATTTCAGGATAGGATGCCCAAAATCAAGAGGCATGGGACATGTACATGCCTGTGCAGTGATGCTTTTGTGTGTGTGAACTGCGCCTTTAGGTTTCCCTGTAGTTCCACTTGTGTAGATAATTAATGCTGGATCGTCACCTATATCAATGAAGAGCACAGAGTTCATTGGAAAAATAAGTTGGCAACTACATGCAATGCTACTTCTAAAGCAAAACAGTGAACCATCCAATCTTAATTGCGTTCTCAAAATTTCTCAAGAAAAGAAGAAGAATAATAACCTTTTTCTAAAGCTATTTCTTCAACTTGTGAATGATCATGTACACTTTCATGTGAAGAAATTCTGTGAACAGACGGAATGAGAGAGAATTGAGCAGCACATTTATCAGCAACATTTTGCATCAACTCCTGATGATCTTCAGTGCTAAGTACCATAGATATCTCCTATAAACCAAATATAAATAAGAGATCCATGAGAATTGGTGCACAGAAAAAATAAAGATGTTATTGAACATCATGCAGGAGAGCATGAAGCAAAAACTATTTCAGCACACTGTTTTCTACCCGCAAATGCCACCAATTCCACCTTTGTTGTACGACATTATGGAACTTACAGAGAAAAACCCATTCATGACCGAAGTCATGACATCTTTTTAAGGGGAAGAAATCATAAGGATGAACTGTATAAAAACTGCACCAATGTATTGTTTGAAGGATAAGCACACAATAAGATTTTGAACAGAAGTAACACATAGGGAGCTGGATACAGATTTAATGTAATTCATAACGAAAATTCTGATGTGTCAAATGGTCATCTAAAAGTTGAAATATATTCAATTCAGGGGCATACAGCATCATTCATCACATGTAAGAGCTCAGTCTCTGGGTAGCTGAGTGCTAGTGGAACTGCAACACCTCCACTAAACCAAGTTGCTAGTATCCCAGCAACAAACTCTGCTGAAGGTTTAGCCACGATTCCGATTCGAGCTCCACCAAGATGTTTACATCCTCCTACACCATCAGCCTACAGAACAGATTTTCATGTTTCAGGTCTCCGATGTCTGAATATACAATACACAACTTTAACCAAGTGACGGAGATAGAAAGATGCATGCAGCAGGAGTACCAGCATTATAAACTTTCAATATCATTACACACAGCCTCATAGCCAAAGTTGTTGCACCAATTTAAGAAAAACATTTCGTTCATTGATCCCATTTCAGAAAGCCTCAAATTCAAACCATAGATCACAAACTCTTGTTTTTTCGAAAAAAGGTAAATCGAAAGGTTAATATCTACTCACGGTTTCTAAGCCACTGTTACATAACAGGTCGGATATCTCCCACGCAGATGAGATGAGTTGTTTGTAACTGTAACTTTTATGTTCAGCTCTGATAGCAATGCTATCAGCAGCTGCAGTCCCTTGCCTATAAACTTTCTTGACGACCTCCATAAGCGTACCGGGATGCGACGCTGCAAAACAAACAGCAACGAAAACGTTACCTTAATTTGAACTTCATCTACCACAAAATTCAAAATTCATTTCAGTATCATGTAATCACATGCAGGATTCTTGAGAGAACATAACTGACGGGCACAATTGATATCCATCAAAGCAATGATCACACCAGTCATCCAATAAAACAAACTAAACAGTATCATGAGCTAGGAGTTTCATCAAACAAAAAGCGGGCAAAAACAAAATACAAAGAGATACGTACACGAGAAAGAACGAGAAGAAGAAGAGAAGCAAATGGTGCGATGTGGGAGGGGAGAGAGAGACGAGGGGGAGAGAGGGTCGCGGCATAGATGATGAGTAGAGTAATAATAAAGAGAGGAAGGGTAGTTGATGATCTTCAAATATTTGGACAGAGCTATAAATGAGACGGCGTTCATTTAGGTGATGGAGTGGTTAAAATTAATTTGATGTGTCTGAAAACTACTCTACAGTTATGTTGTTGTAAGCCTGTAATTAGCTTTGGTTGTGTTATGTTTTTTTGTGGTTTTCGTTTTGTAGGAAGTCAAATCCTAAGTGTTGTTTTTTTTAAGGCCGCACGGGTTCAGGTCGGTGGTTGGCGGTGTTCTTGATGCGCTGCCATTACAGTCAGGATTCATCATTTTAGAGCCTGTTTGGCTCTATGGTTGAATATGTGATGGTTGATCAAATTTTAAAATTTTTTTTTTTGTTAAAATTAAGTGCGGTTTGTATTTTTTAGATTGTTTTGATGTGCTGATGTCAAAAATGATTTTTAAAAAATTAAAAAACATCATTGGCATGTATTTCGGCACGAAAAGCTATTTGAAAAGCAACCACTACCACACTGTCAAACACGCTCTTAATTGTTTAAAGAGTATTTTTAAATCAATTCATGTTAAAATTAATTTTAAAATTTCTCCCACATGTTTGAGATTCAATATCAATTAAAACTTATATAATTATTAATTTTAAAATCAATAAAATTAGTTAAAATATACCCAAACTAACATAAATATTCATATTAATAAAAATAATATCATAAAATTTCATTTATTTTTATTTTTTTACAAATGAATTATAACAAATGTGATAAAAGACAGGGTGAGATGCATTGTATCCCCTCACACTTTTCAAGTCACCATTGTAATGCGGTGACTTTTTAGTTCTTCAGTTAAAATTTGTTTGTTTTTAAATAAGTGTCTTTTCATACAGTCTATTAGATATTATAAATATGTTTAATGATATTTAGTTGATTTAATATATTTATAAGCAATAAAATAATCAAAATACTTTCAAATGTAAAAGAAAAGGGGTTTTAGGTAGAGACATTTTGATATTTGTATTTTTTTCATACACCGTATAGTTACACATGCATATTTAATTCGTTGGAGCTAGAGATATTATGCACTTTAGATGGCATCTACGGCATCAAGTGCAAAAATAAACTTACATCATCTCATGTTATTCCTTGATCCTTCATGTTTTCTCTTTCATTTGAAGTGGCGTGTGTCATTTAAATCATAGTTATTAAATCCGGCTTAGAGGTTGACCCGGTCAAGAAATTGAGTCTCGAGTTTTATGAGTTAACCCGGAAAAATTTTAAAAAATATATTTAAAATTTTAATATTTCATATAAAAAAATAAAAAAAAATTCATGTGAATATAGGCTATACATGTTGTAAGTAATAAAATTTAAAAGAATATTTTAAAAAGTTTTTTATCCTACATTGAAAGAATATAATTTTTTTCTTGTGAATATAGAGTATATATATACTAAAGGGTTTCAAATCCCACATTGAAAAGATATTATTTTATCCTTTTAAATTGAAGTATTTAAACCAAAAAGTTTTTTATCCCACGTTGAAAAAACATAACTTTTTTCTTGTGAACATAGAGTATATATACGAAATGACTTCAAATCTCACATTGAAAAAATAACTTTTTCTTGAGAATATAGAATATATATACTAAAAACCTTCAAATTCCACATTGAAAAGATATTATATTATCCTTTTAAGTTGAAGTATTTAAATCAAAAGGTTTTTTTATCCCACATTGAAAAACATAACTTTTTTTCTTGTGAACATACAATATATATACGAAAGGGCTTCAAATTCCACATTGAAATTTTTTTTTTCATGGGAATAAATAGTATATATACTAAAGGGTTTCAAATCCCATATTGAAAAAATAAAATATTTTTCTAATATTTATATAACGAACTTTAAAAAGTGTTAATAACCAACTAAAAAAATATGAAAAAAGAAGGGTATAGAAGAAAAACCACATTTAAAAAAATAAAACACCGGGTCTCGTCCGGGTTTGGCTGGGTCATTGCAGCGGCCGGTCTTTTAACAAATCTGGACTGGTCCAGCCACCGGATTGACCCATCGGACCGATCTGGATTTAATAACTATGGTTCAAATGCCGCTGGTTTATTGCTGATATCCCTTTTTTCTTCTTTTTCCCTTTATTTCTATCCCTAACTTGATAAATACAATTCAGTCCTCATTATTATCGTGTTTCAAATTCAATCTTTTTTTTTTTTTAAGCACCTCAACCTTAATATTAAATAGGGACTTGGCAGCTAGCTATATAGCTACTATTAACAACTTTTTTTTTCGCAAACAAAATAATTACACACGCAACTTAACTGGTACCAAATATATATTAAAGTTTTGAGATTTAGCAGCCATGGGAATCCGTTTGATTCACATGTGTTGAAGAAATCGAATAATAAGGCATCAGCAGGCATGCCAAAGTGAAGATGACAGAAAATTGTATACACAATCAAGCTTCCTTCGAATATATATATATATATATATATTCGAAGGAAGCTTGATTGTGTATACAATTTGGTACTACTAAACAACCAGTCACGGGGAAAAACACGCATCATCATCAACCGGTCCCAAGTTGATCAGCAATCCCTTCACATTTAACACCATATTATTTATTGTTGGTTATTGAATATTATACTTACAGTGAAAATAATAAAATAAAATTATTTAAAAGTTTCTAAGATTTTATTAGACAGATCAAGAGTTATTTAGAAATTTATTACTTGAAAATCTGATATTCTCTAGCTTTAAATAATTTTTTAAATGTTAGGTTGTCGCAAACTACAAGTTGTCTAATTGTTCAGCTTTTAATGGTAATCCACACAAATTACCAAAGAGAAATATCTTAAATCCTTATTTAGAAGAGAGTGATTATTATGTCTAGAATGTTAACTCTTTATTTTGTGACTTACGTATAATTTTTGTCTAACAGACAACCTTTTAAAAAATAAAAGGCATAGCTTTATATTTATAAGAAATCCTAAAAGCTCTATAAATGAAAAAATATATTTTCCCCTTGAATAATATTCATATATTATTTATGGATAATTTTAGAAATTTAATCAATCAAGTTCCTACTTAATTAATTATCTCAATTTAATTTTTAACTAATAGTTTTTAATATGTGTGACCTATTAAGTTTCTAATATGTTGGTTCAAATATAAATTATAATTCTAAATAAATATAATTAAATAAATCAAATAATTTAATTTATTATCAACTCAATAATTGATTAATTTATATTTGAAGATCAAGTGCACCGTCTAGCCTTTTAAGTGGTTTGACTTAATCTTTTAGTGACCGATTTCTCAGTGTAATTATTATTTATTCATCAATAATGTTTTGATTTAGATATTTTAGCATTAAATAATCTCAAGTTTAAGGGTCATTTATACAACTGTCACGTGAGTCTATTCATAGACACATGTAATATCTCCATCTGAAATTCTCATATGGGTCACTTCAGTGAACATATATTATAACAAATACCTATATATTAGTTCTAGGTATCCTTTATACTTCACATTATGAGAATAATTGTTTTCTTTTTTTCATAAAAAAAAAGCACATAACATGTACTAGTCTCTATGACTCTAATGAATTTCTAATATTTAAAAAAATATCGACCAGGAACATTTTAGAAATAACGCTATGATGAAATAAAAATCTTATAATTATAACAACTTTATAATTTTTTTTATAAATTGTTTTTGTCCCATAAACTTTATCTTTATTTTAGATTCATAAATCAAATATTAGATTTATTAATATAATATTATATGAATATTAAAGATAAATTAAATTTATATTTATAATAAATATA
>Ga0307515_10021988_pt1 | contig 11269 bp, 13 predicted proteins | sample 17_EM_MG_FD_194513 | JGI IMG/M metagenome (GOLD analysis project Ga0307515, IMG submission 194513) | Populus trichocarpa ectomycorrhiza microbial communities from riparian zone in the Pacific Northwest, United States - 17_EM | ecosystem: Host-associated > Plants > Roots > Unclassified | place... | reverse complement strand
CGCTGAGCTTGGCTTCGAGGCCTCCTTCAGGGAGAGCATTTTACGCCGTGGACGACGATGGGGACACGCACTCACCCCACCTTCGCGGATCGATTTGTAGGGGCCTTGCCGTGAGTGCATGTCCCCGACGGCCGAGGCCGCGATTTGGGGACGCACGCATGCGTGTGTCCCCGTCAGCAGGCGTCGATGCTCGGCGGATAGAGAATTAAGTTAAGAGATTTCAACGCTCTAAATTTTCTCGACCTAAGTTATCCCCGCCCTCCAAACCGCCCGTATCCTGTTTTTACCTCGTTGCAGGGAAAGGGCGCATGGCCAGCGACCGATGCGGCAGCGGGGGGCGATCGAGCGGGACTGGGCTGGAGGGGGTTACTTCAGCGTGTCCGGGGACTTCCATCGTTGGGAAGCCCGCCCGCCGTCGGCGTCGAACGGGGATAAAGCGCGTGTTTGCCCTTAGGCCCGCGCCCTCGGCGTCTGGAACCGGTTGGAAACGACCGGATCCGGGTCCGGCTAAGCGTTAAGAGCGCTGCCTACCGGATGCTGGCGGATAACGATGGCGCGGAGCGCTAGGCTTCGTCGAAACGGTATTTATTCAAACACTTCCGGACGATGCCCGGCGCTCCGCGACCCTTTCCAATCAGCTCACAGCCAGTTTGGCGTGGGATCACACCCACTTGCCCCCACCTGACCGCCGCGCGGTCTGTCAGCGGCGAGGGGGCGGAGCGCTCTTCCCCCTCTGGGGGAAGACGACCGCGAAGCGGTCCGTAGGGGGCAAGTGATCACCGCACGAAAGGACGCCCCTCAATAACTCTTCGGCAGACCCAGCACCCGCTCGGCGATGAAGTTGAGGATCATCTCGCGGCTGATCGGCGCGATCCGGGCGATCATCGCTTCGCGGAAATAGCGCTCGACGTCGTATTCCTTGGCGTAACCCATGCCGCCGTGGGCCAGGACCGCGCTCTCGCAGGCGGTGAAGCCGGCCTCGGCGCCCAGGTACTTGGCGGCGTTGGCCTCGGCCCCGCAGTCCTGGCCGGCGTCGTAGAGGGCGGCGGCCTTGAAGGCCAGCAGGTTGGCGGCCTCCAGTTCGGCCCAGGACTTGGCCAAGGGATGGGCCACCCCCTGGTTCTGGCCGATGGGCCGCCCGAACACGATGCGCTCCTTGGCGTAGGTCGTCGCCTTGGCCAGGGCCGCCCGGCCCAGGCCGATGGCCTCGACCGCGAACAGCACCCGCTCGGGATTGAGGCCGTGCAGCAGGTAGGCGAAACCCTTGCCCTCCTCGCCGACCAGATCGTCAGCCGGCACGAACAGGTCCTCGATGAACAGCATGTTACACTCGACCGCCTTGCGCCCCATCTTGGGGATCGGCTTGGCCTCGATCTTCTCGCGGTCGGTATAGAACAGGCTAAGGCCCTGGGTCGGCTTGGCGCACTGGTCCTTGGGCGTGGTGCGGGCGATGATCAGGATCTTGTTGGCGCGCTGGGCGCCGGTCGTCCAGATCTTGCGGCCGTTCAGGCGATAGCCGCCCTCGACCTTTTCGGCCCGCGTCTCCAGGCTCGAAGTGTCGAGCCCCGAATTGGGCTCGGTGACCGCGAAGCACATCTTGTCCTCGCCCGAGATCAGGCGCGGCAGGTGCTTCTGGCGCTGCGCGTCCGTGCCGAACTTCACGATCGGCATGGGGCCGAAGATGTTGAGGTGGATGGCGCTGGCGCCCGAAAAGCCCGCGCCCGACTGGGCCACGGTCTGCATCATGATCGCCGCCTCGGTCAGGCCCAGGCCCGCCCCGCCGACGCTCTCGGGCATGGCCACGCCCAGCCAGCCGCCTTGCGCGATGGCGGCGACGAATTCCTCGGGAAAGATTCCGGTCTCGTCGGTGCGGCGCCAGTACTCGTCGTCGAAATCGGCGCACAGCTTGGCGATCCCGTCGCGGATGGCGTCCTGTTCCTCGGTCAACCCAAATCCGCTCATTCGCCCCTGCCCTGCTTGCGTTGTCGCTCAGGTCCTCGAAAAGCGTCTTGCGTCGAGCGACGCGGCGTCCGGGCCTGGGTTATCACCCTTCAGATACGCCGCGACCAGATCGGCCACAAGCGGCGCCAGCAGCCAGCCGTTGCGCCGCGCGCCCACGGCCAGCATCACGCCGGGCGTCGCGCTCCAGCCCACCAGGGGCAGGCCGTCGGGCGTGGTGGCCCGCACCCCGACCTGCGTGGTCAGGATGGCGTCGGCCAGTTCCGGGCGCAGGCGGATCGCGGCCGCCCGCAGGCCTTCGGTGGCCGAGGGATCGATGTCGAGGTCGTCGCGGCCCGTCTCCATGGTCGCGCCGATCGCGGGGCTTTCTCCGGGGCAGATATAGACCCCCTGCCCCCGGATCACCGGCCCGGTCGCGGGGCCTCGGTCGGCGCGCAGGATCTGGCCCTTGACCGGGGTCAGGGCGGCCAGTTCCGGGGCCAGGCCGGCGGCCGCGGCGGGGCCGGTGGCCAGCACCACAGCGGAGAAGGCCGGCAGATCATCGGGGGCGAAGGCGCGGGACTCCAGGCGGGCTCCCAGGGCCAGGGCGGCGTCGCGCAGGGCGACCAGGGCCGGGCGGGCCTCGATCCGCCAATCTTCCTCGCTGAACAGGGCTTCGTCGCTGACCAGGGCCTCGCCGCGACGCTCGAAGGGGACCTCCAGAGCTTGGAGGCGCGCGGCGACGGCCGCCAACCAGTCGGCCTCGCCCTCGATCCTCACGCCCTCGCGCAGCAGCGGCAGGTCCAGGCTCGCGGCGAAGGCCGGCCACAGGTCGCGGGCCCGCCGCAACAGGGCCAGGTGCGAGGCGGAGAGAGGGTCGAACAGGGTCTCGGCCACCGGGGCCAGCATGCCGGCCGCCACGCCCGAAGCGTTGTCGCCCAGGGGCCTGGGATCGAAAACCGTGACGTCCAGACCGGCGCGCGCCAAGGCCAGCGCCACGGCCGATCCCATCGCGCCGGCGCCGGCCACCGCCACCCGCGCGCGCAGCTTCGTCTCCATGGGCGGCAAACACCCTTGCTCGCGCCAAAGGTCAAGCCCGGCGGGCCATTTTGGCGGGACAGCGAATGTGTCGGAGACGTGACTAAGGCGCCCGCATGGGTTTATCCTGTGTTAACCAAGCTGCACCGCACGCCGCGCCGACAAGCTGGCCTTCGGTGGCTGGAAGGACCTGAAGCGGATGACCGAAAAACCCCCCGCCGATGTGGCGCACCCGGTCGATCTCTATGTCGGAGCGCGCCTTCGGATCCGCCGCAAGGTCCTGGGGCTCAGCCAGACCCAGTTGGCCGACGCCCTGGGCATCACCTTCCAGCAGATCCAGAAATACGAGCGCGGGGCCAACCGGATCAGCGCCTCCAAACTGTACGAAGCCGCGCGCCTTCTGCAGTCGCCGGTGTCCTACTTCTTCGAGGGCCTGGACGAGACCGCGCAGAACGGCCTGGACGACGGCTTCGCCCAGCGCATGACCCAGTTCGTGGCCACGCCGGAGGGGCTGGAGCTGGCCGGCCTGTTCCCGCGCCTCAACGACCGCCGCCTGCGCCGGCGGGTGGTCGACCTGGTCAAGGCCATGGTGGACGACGAGCCGAGCGCGGTCACGCCCTAGCGTCCGACAGGGCCCGGCGAGGAGCCGAAGCCGGGCCCGCGCGTTCCATGAGCCGCGAGCCTTCGCCGTCGCGTCCGGACCTTCATGATTCTGCTCCTATCGCTGTTCCTGATCTGCGCCGTCATCATGCCGTCGGTGGGCGAGTTGCTGCGCGAGCGTCACCGCGCGGCCTTGCGCCGCAAGCGGATCGACGCCTTTCTCCGAGACATCCCCGTCGCCGACTACCGCCTCGACTAGGCGTACGCCCCGAGGATCGCGCAGCGGGCCGACCCAGCGTCGCCGTGACGCACCCCGGGGGCCTTTCGCAAACCGCCGTTCGAGCGCAGCATCCTGGTCAGGGAGCAGGCGCGGCCACGACCGCGTGTCAGTCTAGGAGCGTAAGGTGAAAGCGTCCTCGGAGGCGGCCTTGGGCCACGTTCGATACTGGTGGCAGACCCGCCCGATGGCCGGTCTGACCGTGGGCTGGATCGCGATCGCCCTGGTCGGCTGGCGCGTCTGGGCCGCCTTCAACCGCCATCACGGCTAGGGTTGTCGCTCGGGCGACCAACCCATGAAAAAACCCGAGGCGCGAGCCTCGGGCTTTTCAGGATCTCGGCGATGGTACCGCCTCTCAGGCTTGAACTGAGGACCTCCGGTTCCACAAACCGGCGCTCTAACCAACTGAGCTAAGGCGGCGCATCGCGAGGGAGTGTCTTTAGTCGGACGCGCGGACCGGATCAAGCGTCGAAACGGCCCTCGCACACGAAAACGCCCCGAAGCCGTGAAGCTTCGGGGCGCTCGTTTCGTGGCAGGTCTTCCGACCCCCTATTTGGGGACGTTGAAGACCAGCGGCACCGTGACCTGACCGCCTTCGACCGGAGCGCCGTCAAGCGTCTTCGGCTTCATGCGGAACAGTCGCGACATCTGCAGAGCCGCCGCGCCGAACCCATAGTCGGCGGGGGTTTCCGAAACCACCGAGCACTTCTCAAGAGAGCCCTTGGCGGTGACGGTGCACTGAATCGTCGCCCGGCCGTTGACTTCCATCCGCTGCGCCCGATCCGGGAAGTAGCGGGCGAGGTCCTCACCGGTCGGCTTACGCAGCCAATCGGGTCGGGTCACGACCGAAGCACGAACCGGCGGGTTCGTCGGAACCGGCGGCACGTTCGAGATCACCGGCGGCGCCGTCTGCTCGACCCGTTCCTTCACAGGCGGGATTTGCAGTGGCGGCGGCGGAGCGATGTCCGGCGGCGGCGCGATCGGCGGCCTCGGCTGCACCACCGCCGGAGGCGGGGGCGGAGCGTTGGACGGCGGCGGCGGCGGGGGTGGAGGAGGCGGCGGCGGCGGCGGGGGCGGCGGAGGCAACTCCACGTCCACGGCGTCGTCGTGATACTCCTTCATCACCGCTTCGAACTTCTGCTTCGCCAGATAAGCGAACAAAGCAGCGTGGAAGCCGACGACAACGATCGTAGCGATACCGAAGGCGCCGAGACCGCCCTTCTTGCGTCGCGGGCCTTCCGAGGTGAGCGGGTCGTAGTGGCGATGCTCAGGCGCTTGTTGTTCAGCCATGCATCACCCCTAGCTGTTCTGATCCTTGCCGATGAGCGCCACGCTGTAGAAGCCGTTATCCTGGAGGGTGTTCATAACCTCCATGAAAGCTCCGTAGCGCGTCTTTTCGTCGGCGCGGATATAGATGCGCTCCTTGGTGGGATCGCGACGGCCAATGTTCTTCACGAGGTCCGCACCCATCTCGTCAACCGTAGTGCGGTCATCGCCAATGAAGACCTGTCCCGAAGCCTTGATCGAAATATAGATCGGCTTTGGCGGGTTCTGCGATGCTTTCGCGACCGCCGGCGGCAGGTTCACTTCGACCGACACGGAGGCGAGCGGAGCCGCCACCATGAAGATGATCAGGAGGACCAGCATGACGTCCACGAAGGGCGTAACGTTGATCTCACTGTTCTGTTCGACGTTAAACCTGTCGCCCCCACCGCCTGAGAGTTTGGCGGCCATCGGTCTTACGCCCCTTTGTCGAGCTGACGCGAGATGGCGTTCATCAGTTCAGCGACGAAGCCTTCCGAACGCGTGCCGTAGCCGGAGATGCGGGTCTGGAAGAAGTTGTAGAAGATAACGGCCGGGATAGCGGCGAACAGACCGATACCAGTGGCGAGCAGCGCTTCGGCGATACCGGGAGCGACGACGGCCAGGTTGGTCGTGTTGGTGTTCGCGATGCCGATGAACGAGGTCATGATCCCGTAAACCGTACCGAACAGACCGATGAACGGACCGGCCGAACCGACCGAGGCCAGGAACACCATGCCGCCCGACAGACGCTTCACCAGCGAGGCTTGCACCGCGTTGATGGCGTAGGTGGCGCGCGACAGGGTCGAGTCACGATGCTCGCCGCCGACAGCCAGGCCAGCTTGGCGCGACAGTTCGACTTCTTGAGCAGCCGCGGCGGCCATGTCGGCCATCGGGTTGCCTTCGAATTCTTCCGACGAACCGATACGAGCGATGTCGGCGATCGAGCGAGCGCCGCGGAAGGCTTCCAGGAACTTGTCCGACTGCTTGTTGAGGGCGCCGAACTCGAACAGCTTGGTGATCAGCAGAACCCAGGAGAAGACCGAGGCGAGGATCAGGCCGATCATCACGACCTTAACCACGGCCTGAGCCGACAGGAACATGCCGATCGGGGTCAGCGAGTGAGACTTCATCTTTTCGGTGGCGGCGACGCCAGCGTCCAACGGCTCTTCAGCCGGGGCAGCGGCGGGGGCCGGCGTAGCGGCGGCCGGAGCAGCGGCTTCGGTGGTGGCCGGCGCAGGCGCCGCGGCGTCCTGAGCGAAAGCCGGGGCGCTCACCATCAGCGCCATGGCGCCGACGAGAGCGATGAGGGGGGTTTTCCGTTTAATGTCGAGCATCTGTCGCCAGTTCCTGATTGGTCTAGCACGTTTGGACCGAGGGTCGTCGCGCGAGAGCGTCTCCACCCTAACTTGAATAGCCTGTGATGCGTCCGATCGCTCGGTTGCCTCGCAGACCCGCTTCGCAGCGCTCGACCCGTTACGCCCCCCAAGCCAGGCTCATGCCCATCAAGAAGGATCGTTTCGAAGCGCGTGTGATCACCGCCCCATTCGAGGTGTTGATCTTACCGCAATGTTAGAATTGCGGCAGGGGTCCTTTGGCAACCCCTTTTCGTACCGTCAAGGGGTGAGAGAAGGCATAAATTCACCGTCCCCACGATGCACCCGCCACCCTCGCCGCACTGCACAAATGAGAAATTAGGATTTGAAGGCGGTTTTTCCCTACCAAAGGGAATATGAATGTTGCGACGCAACATCACCACAAAACGCCGGTCTCGCAGGCGAGACTTCGACGCGTATCACAGCAAAGCGCAATCTTGCCGCGAATGTGAGGCGATGGAGATCTGACCTCCTCCGATACACCAAGTCTCGCAAGCGGCGCACAAAGGGGGGTTTTCTTCTTCCAAGCCCGTCCAACCTGTCGTTTCAGGACGCAAATGGATCACTGTTTGTCGAGAACGGGGTCGATCGGGCGCCGACGACCTCCGAGATCGCTCTCCCGCGATCGACACGGCCCAGCGCCTCTCGGAGCGAGTCCGTCGCTCATCCGGCTGACCGATTGGCCCCCTCGAACCGCCGCCTTCGGGTTCACGCGCCGTTCGTTCTCGCCAGCCCCTTACTGCGGTCGGCCTAGACCCGTCCGGCGGCTAAAATTTCACATCTGCCCTGAGACGAACGCCGGTGATCAAAGCAGCGGCGCCAAGCGCAGCATCAAACTCCGCACGCCGCACCGGAAAACTTCGGCGAACGCCTCCGCCGACGCGGCGAACGGGGTGGTGAACTGTCTTGCAAAGGGAGGTGGTGCCTGGAGCCGGATTCGAACCAGCGACACGCGGATTTTCAATCCGCTGCTCTACCAACTGAGCTATCCAGGCCCTGGGCCTAAAGAGCGGCGAAACCGCTCCGGCGTCCGCCTGACGGCGGGGAGCCGCGTCTATAGGGGAGGCTAAAAACGAAGTCTAGCCCCTCTTGAAACGATCTCGAACTATTCTCGGCCGAAGTCCGAAGACGGCGGATTTTCCTCGTCCTCGTCGGCCCCGGGCACGACATAGCGGTCCGAAAGCCAACGGTTCAGGTCGATGTCGGCGCAACGCTTGGAGCAGAAAGGCCGGAAGGCCTGCTCGGCGGGCTTCTTGCAGATCGGGCAGGCGCTCATGACGACGAGACCTCCAGGCGGTCGTTGGGCCAGTCGGCGACGACGGCCAGGGCGAAGCGGCGACCGATCTTATCGGCCAGGGCCGCGTCGAGGGCCGCGAAGGCCTGGGCGACGGCGGGACCGCAGCGGCCGGCCAGCTTGCCGCCGGGATCCGCCCTGCCCTCGCGCTCGAAGGCCCGGACCAGGCGCAGGGCGCCGGCTTGAGCCGAGAGTCCGCCCGACTCGTCCAGCAGCCGATCAAGAATCGGCTTGGTCCGGCGCGGCACGATCATCTCCAGCGCCCCGAACTTGCTGATCGGACCCAGGCCGACACCGGGATTGTCGACCGCGAAGGCGTTGCGGGCCGCCGTGGTCAGGGCCGGACCGTCATGGCCGCGGCCGACCAGGTCGAAGACCACCAGCCCCGCCAAGCCCTTCAGGCGCAAGACTCGAGCGGCCGTCGTGAAGGCGGCCATGTTGGCGGCGCGGGCCGCTTTCTTGGAATCACCGTCGCGGCCTCCGAGGTCGACGTCGATCGCCACCAGGGCCCGGGTCGCCTCGATGCTGACGTCGCCGCCGCCCGGCAGGGCGAAGACGGTCTCCAGGGCCTCGGCCTCGGCGGCCTCGACGGCCTCCAGGGCGGCCAGGCCTTGGGTCGGAGAGCCGGACTTCACCCAGAGGCGCAGCAGCTCCTCGATCGTCGGGGCGTGGGCCAGCACGCGCGGCTCCCCCTCGGCGGGGCCGACATAGCGGGCCACCGCCGACTTGTCGCGGCGCGCGGGATTGCGGATCTCGATCTCGACCACCTGGCCCTCGACCAGCTTGGGCATGTCCGGCTTGAGAGTCAGCAGCGCGTCCGCCCCGCCCGGCAGGGCGACGAAGGCCGAGTTGAAGGCGCGTTCGATCTTCCTGACCCGGGCGACGCCCCGCACGCCCTCGGCGTCCAGCGGATCGTCGCCGTCCCATTGGGCGACCAGGCGTTCGGGACGGCCGTCCAGGGTGACGACCCCGACCGTCTCGCCGATGCCTTTATAGAGGTAGGCGCGACGTTCGCTCATGCTGGGTCTTCCTGGGAGGGCTTCTTCCAGCCCAGACCGGTCAGCAGGTTCATCGTCTCATAGAGCGGCAAGCCGACCACCGAGGTGTAGGAGCCGTGCAGGTCGATGATGAAGCCGCCGGCCACGCCTTGCACGCCGTAGCCTCCGGCCTTGCCGTTCCATTCGCCGCCGGCCAGGTAGTCGGCCTTCTCGGCGTCGGACAGATGCTTGAACTGCACGCGGGTCTCGACCAGCCGCGAAGCCTCGCGGCCATCCGGCGCGATCAGGCAGACCCCGGTCAGGACCATGTGGTTGCGGCCCGACAGCAGCTTGAGGCAGTAGGCCGCCTGCTCGGGCGTTTCGGCCTTGGGCAGGATGCGGCGGCCCACGGCCACGACCGTATCGGCGGCCAGGACCAGGCAGCCGGGAGACCGCGGAACAACGGCCCGGGCCTTCTCGACGGCCAGACGCAACGCGTGGCGCCGCGGGGTTTCGTCCCGCAGCGGCGACTCGTCGATATCGGCGGGATCAACCCGATCCGGGGCGACGCCGACCTGCGCGAGCAGGTCCAGGCGCCGGGGGCTCGCACTGGCCAGGACCAGCGGCGTCCGCTGGACGACCATCGCCAGCCCTACTTGAAGCGGTAGGTGATGCGGCCCTTGGTCAGGTCGTAGGGCGTCATTTCCACGAGCACCTTGTCACCGGCCAGCACGCGGATGCGGTTCTTGCGCATCTTGCCGGCGGTGTGGGCGATGATCTCGTGATCGTTTTCCAGCGTGACGCGGAACGTCGCGTTCGGCAGCAATTCGCTGACCGTACCGGGAAACTCGAGTAGTTCTTCCTTAGCCATCAGGCCTCTCAAAACGGGTTACGCCATGCCGCTAAAGCCCCCGCGACGATTGAGTCGGGAGGGCCAGCGCGGCTGCGAGGCGGGGCTTATAGCGCATTCACCCCCCGAACGTCGATGGCGCGCCGAAACGTTGTCGAATTGCGTTGGCCAGAGCGTCCCGCACCTCGCGGTACGCGGCCAACATGGCCTCGCGCGAGCCGTCCGCAAGGGTGGGGTCGTGGGTCGGCCAGTATTCGATGTCGGTGGCGCGGTCACGGGCCAGCTCGACCGCCCGGTGCTGGGCCTCGGGGGTCAGGGAGATGACCACGTCAAAACTGTCGTCCTCGAGCTGCGCGAAGCTCTTGGGTTTGTGCTGGGTGACGTCCAGGCCCATCTCGTCCATGACCACGGCCACGAACGGATCGACGCCGTCGTCGGTGTGGTCTGGCTTCAGGCCGCACGAATCGACGAACGCTCTTGTGCCGTAGAAATGCTTGAACAGCGCCTCGGCCATCGGCGAGCGCACGCGGTTGAAGTTGCAGGCGAACAAGACCGCGCCCGGAAGCTCGCCCGACAACGCCCTCAGCCCCGCCAGTGCAGCGCGCAGATCAGCGTGAACAGTCGCCGGGCGGTGTCGAGGTCGGTCTTGACCTTGCCGTCCAGCCGCTCGCGCAGAAGGTTGGAGCCGTCGTTGTGCAGGCCGCGCCGGCCCATGTCCAAGGCCTCGATCTGCTGGGGCGAGGAGTTGCGGATCGCCGAATAGTAGCTGTCGCAGATCATGAAGTAGTCCTTGATCACCCCCCGGAAGGGCGACAGGGACAGCAGGTGGCGGCGTTCGTAGTTCGGGCCGGTGATGTCGAAGGCCAGACGATTCTCGACCAGAGACAGCTTCAGGTCATAGGGCCCGCCGGCCGCCTCGGCCGGCTCGAAATAGTTGCCGTCCAGCAGGTCGAAGATCGCCACCTGCCGCTCCTGCTCCTGGTCCCGCGAGGCCGCCGCGAGGCTGTCCTCGTCGATGAGGATGGACTTCAGGGACTGGCTGGACTTGGAGTCGGACATCGACGGCAGACTTGCCCCTTACGGCTGGGTTGGCAACCGAATGGACGCCGACAAGGCGTGGGCCGGCAGGCCTTCGGCCTTGGCCAGGGCCACGGTGTGCGGTCCCAGGATCCCGAACGAGGCCGCGTCGCACTTCACGATCGAGGTGCGTTTGAGGAAGTCGTAGATCGACAGGCCCGACTGGAAGCGCGCCGCGCGGCTGGTGGGCAGCACGTGGTTGGAGCCGGCCACGTAGTCGCCGATGGCTTCCGGCGTCAGGCGGCCCAGGAAGATCGCCCCGGCGTGGCGCACGCGGTCGGCCAGGCGCTCGGGTTCGTCGATGGCGAACTCGACGTGCTCGGGGGCCAGCAGGTCCACCAGGCGCGGGCTGTCGTCCAGCGGACACAGGATGATCGCGCCGTGGTCGCGCCACGAGGCGGCGGCGTCGACGCCGGTGGCCAGGGTCCCCAGCAGGGCGTCGACGGCGTCGGACACCGCCTGGGCGAAGGCCGCGTCGTCGGTGATCAGGATCGACTGGGCGGCCGGGTCGTGCTCGGCCTGGCTCAGCAGGTCGGCGGC